>Ga0209542_10013722_pt1 | contig 13906 bp, 20 predicted proteins | sample RifCSPhighO2_01_FD_184028 | JGI IMG/M metagenome (GOLD analysis project Ga0209542, IMG submission 184028) | Soil microbial communities from Rifle, Colorado - Rifle CSP2_plank highO2_0.1 (SPAdes) (version 2) | ecosystem: Environmental > Terrestrial > Deep subsurface > Rock core/Sediment ...
AGCATGCTTTCACGATATGCCATGCCACTCTCGGTTTGCGGATCATCGGGGCTGTCCACATCTTCAAATGCAATTTCATTTCCACCACCCCCCGAGCAAAATTCACCGTCACAAAGATAGTTTGGGGGCATCTCATCATTCTTAGCCTGATATAAAGTGAGAGCAGTTTTAACAGCCGCTGTGTCACTCTGCTTGCGTGCATCTCGTCCTTTCGCCCGAACGATCGAGAGACTCGTCACCACCACACTCGCAAGAAGCGCGATAATCGCAATAACGACCAGAAGCTCAACAAGAGTAAACGCTTTTTTGTATAAAAATTTCATGGTAAAAATTGACCAGTTGTTGCATTGGTAAAAAATTCCCGATCTGTTTTACTGTATACCGGCACAAACTTTACACTTGGATACATCGGGCTCGGTTTTTTCATCAGTGTTGTGCGATATAAAAGGAGTCCGGAAATAATGATAACTGCAATGGCGGAAGGAACGAGAATCCACTGCGTATAGGCATGTTCTGCCGGAGTCCCTGTATTGCGAGCAGGATGGTTGAAAGACTGTTCTGGTAGTAACGATTCTCTTCCATGCTTTTCATAAAAATTATTTATTTAGGACCTACGCAGTCAGATAAAAGTGGAGGTTCTATTATTGTACAGCATTTGGAGGAATCTTGCCCTCAAGAAAAGCTATGACGTTTTCGGCGGCGATTCGGGACATTTCCGAGCGGGCAAAATCCGTCGCTGAGGCAATATGAGGAGTAAGGACAACATTCGGTAAATCCTTGAGACCTAGGGCAAGCTTTGGCTCAAACTCAAAAACATCGAGTCCCGCTCCGCGAATCACGCCATTCTTTAGCGCCTCAACAAGGGCACCCTCATCAATTACCGGCCCCCGCGAGGTATTCACAATATAAGCAGTTTTTTTCATTATTGCCAGCCGCTCCTTGTTGATAAGGTGGTGAGTAGAATCCATGAGAGGCACATGAATCGAGATGACATCGGACTCTTTGAGTACATCTTCAAGATTAGCTCGAAATTCTGCACCATGACTTTTTTCAAACTCTGCATTCCGCGCAACATCATAGTAGACAACATGCATATCAAACCCTCTGGCGTGATAGGCAACTCGAGCGCCAATCCTGCCAAGCCCTACAATGCCAAGTGTCTTACCTTTGAGGTCAGTGCCGAGGAGCAGGAGAGGATCCCAGCCGACATAGTGGCCAGCACGAATAAACTGATCCCCTTCCACGATGCGAGAGGTGAGAGCCATGATGAGCGCAAAGGTATGCTCGGCAACACTGTCAGTGAGCACCCCCGGAGTGTTAGTGACAACAACACCCCGACGTTTCGCGTCATCAAGATTTACATTATTAAAACCGACTGCATAGTTGGCAAAAATTTTTGCTTGGGGCGCCGCATCAAACACCTCTCCGTCAATCATGTCGGTGAGAAGGCAAAGCACCGCATCATAGGACGTCTTTGAAAGCCGAGCGACTAACTCTTCTTTTGAAAGAACCTCATTCTTTTCGCTTATAGTTACCTCATACCCTTTGTCGCGAAGCATTGTAATGCCAGTATCAGGAATTTCTCTTGTGACAAAAACTTTTTTTGTACTCATGGTGTGTATGTATTGAAATTGTGAATATCTATTAAAGTCCGCTGAAAAGCGCGAGCTTTTCCTCAACAACACGCTCGACTGCCTGCATCGGCCCCTTCAAAAATTTGTAGGGCGCCACCTCATCAGGATTTTCTTGGAGCGAACACTGGAGCGCGACTCGATAGGCAAGACGAAGCTCGGTGCTTATATGAATCATTGCGATTCCATGCGCGATCGCTTTTTTGAAATCGGACGGAGAAATTCCAGACCCGCCATGGAGAACAAGCGGTACACCCGCCGCCTCTCGAATTGCCGTAATAAGCTCGTTGTGAAGTGGCTCTGTTCCCTCGCGAAGCATACCGTGAAAATTGCCGATGGATGGCGCGAGTAGATCAATGCCGGTCTCACCAACAAAACGCCGAACTTCAGTAAGGGATAGCGCCTGATCTGGATTGACGCCTTCGGGAATTGCTTCGAGCACCTTTGATGACTGCCCGATGTAGCCAAGCTCTCCCTCAACAAGGGTGATTTTTCCATTTGAATGCGCGTAGTCAACAACACGTTTTGTAAGCAATATATTTTCCTCAAACGAGAGTTTTGCACCATCAATAATCACTGAATCAAAACCAGCATCAATCGCTTCCACGGCCCGCTCATAAGAATAGGTATGATCCGCATTCAAAAAAATCGGCTGGCCTGATTCTTCTTTAGCACTTTTTACAAGCGAGACAACTTGCCTTACTCCGAGGAAATCGCGCTCACCTTCCGACACGCCAATCACGACGGAGAGACTAAGTTTTTTCGCCGCGTGGACGATCGCCCAAAACATCTCGATAGTTGAGATGTTGAAATGCCCAAGAGCAGTTGCGTTTTTTTCGGCTTCAGTAATCCAATCCACAAGATACTTCATGTCCTGTATTTTAGCACATCAGAAACCCACCGGTATCCTTCTTATCCTTTTGGTAGAGGGAGCGATAGTTCGCTCTCCGTCTCTCTGTGGTCTTTGTGAGATAGGTGTATATTTGGGCATTCTTTCACGCTCCTCTCCTTCCTTAAACCTTTCACCTATAACCTTATACCTTCCCCTTACATATTTATGTTATATTTTAAGGATGAGTAAACAGTTTGACATTCTCGCCATAGGCGACATTACCACGGATGCGTTTATTAGAATTAAAGACGCCCATGTAACCTGCAACATCGACAAAGAAACCTGCGAACTTTGCATGCGTTTCGGCGACAAGATTCCTTACGAATTTGTAGAAATAGTAAAGGCCGTCGGCAATAGCGCGAATGCCGCCGTGTCTGCCGCACGGTTAGGACTTTCGACGGGTCTAGTTTCGCATATCGGAAAAGATCAAAATGGCAATGACATGCTTGAGGCGCTTAAAGAAAACAATGTTTCAACGGAATTTATAAAAATTCACGAGGGACTCCAATCAAACTACCACTATGTTCTCTGGTACGACGTTGAGCGGACAATTCTGGTGAAGCATCATGAGTACCCATATTCCCTGCCAGCATTTAAACCGCCCCGTTTTATATATCTAAGCTCGATGGGAGAAAAGTCGCTTCCCTATCACGCGATAATTGCGGATTTCGTTAAACATCACCCTGAAACGAAACTTGTATTTCAGCCGGGCACATTTCAAATTAAACTTGGAAAAGACGCGCTCAAGGATATATATGCGAACACAGAATTATTTTTCTCAAATGTGGAGGAAGCAAAGATAATCCTTGGAACAAGTGAGGAAAAAATTTCTGTGCTCATGACAAGTATTGCCGGCCTTGGACCTAACCATGTTATTTTGACTGACGGTATTAAAGGCGCCTACGCATTTGATGGGAAAAATTCTTGGTTTATTCCAATCTACCCGCAAGAACCTTATGAGCGCACAGGTGCAGGCGACGCCTTCGCCTCAACCATTGTCTCCGCACTGGCCCTTGGTAAGTCATTCACTGAAGCGCTTTTGTGGGCGCCAATTAATTCCGCCTCGGTCGTAAAATATGTCGGCGCCCAAAAAGGACTTTTGACACGCGAAATACTGGAAGAGCGCCTAAAAAGCGCGCCGAAAGATTACGTGATCAGAAAGTTAGAAACGTAATGCCCTAGCAAAATACTGCCAAGGCGAGGCCTTGGCAGTATTTCTTTTGAGATTATACAAATTCATGAAGCTACCGCACTCAATTCCTCTGCCGTCTCGCGAACTCCTTTACGTTTCCAGACACGGGCCACGGCAGATGTGATCGCTTCGACTCCCATACCATAATGTTCAATGAGCTCATCAGGTTTTCCTGACTGACCAAATAAATCCGAAACACCGACAAATTCAATCGGGACGGGAAAACATTTCGCCAGACATTCAGCAACGGCCGAACCCATGCCGCCGGCAATCTGGTGCTCTTCTACTGTAACTACTGCCCCCACTTCGCGAGCCATTGCAATAATCGCTTCCTCATCGAGAGGTTTTATCGTTGCAAGGTTGAGAACTTTAACAAGAATACCTTGAGCTTCAAGGTCTTTTGCGGCAACAAGAGCCTTGTGGAGCAGAGCTCCTGTTGCGATAATTCCGACTTCTGCACGCTGATCCAAACCATAAAAAATTTGAGCTTTTCCAATTTCAAACGGTGTTTCTTCTGTCGTAATGATAGGTGTTTTCTCGCGAGCGAGGCGAATATAGACGGGGGTGTTGGTCTTGGCGGCGGCAATAGTGGCTTTTTTTGCCTCAATCGAATCACATGGGGAGAGGACGACCATCCGCGGAATTACCCGCATGAGCGCGATGTCCTCAATCGCTTGGTGTGTCCCCCCGTCGGGCCCGACCGAAACACCAGCATGTGATCCTGCAATTTTTACTGGTCGGTCATTATAGCAGATAGTGGTACGAATCTGCTCCCAATTGCGCCCCGGGCTGAACATTGCATACGAAGTAATGAAAGGAATTTTGCCCATGGCTGCCATGCCGGAGGCGACTGTCGCCAAATTTTGTTCGGCCACGCCGATTTCAATAAAGCGATCAGGAAATTTATTTTTGAAAAGGTGCATTTGCGTTGACTCGGTGAGATCGGCACAGAGACCAACTACCCGCGGATCAGCTTCTCCTGCAGACAAAAGTCCCTCGCCAAACCCTTTGCGAATAGGCGACTGCTCAACATCAGTATCAAAAAGTTTTGGATTGAGTTTTAAGGGAATGGTATCCATATCTATCACCTTCTACTTTTCTCTCTATATCCAGATTCAAGGATATTGCGGAAACAAACGAGCGAAGCGGGAAAGATGTGCGCTGAATGCGTGGGTCTTATATTACCACGAAATTTTGCACGCGCGCGTGAAGGAAGTTACGCGTGGTGTTTTCTATGCTCCTTTTTGATCTTCCAATAGATGTCTTCGGTCCCTGATTCCTTACCCTTCGCCTGAGCCATAATCTCGGCAGGGTACTTTTTCTTACTATAGTCCAACTTTTCTCTGATAATAGATTCGGTGTCAAAACCAAGAAGAACCGATGTCTCGAGGCAGTAAATTAGCACATCAGCAAGCTCTTTTTTTATGGCGTCAATTTTCTCTTGATTCACTTTTACTTGAGCGAGCTCGGGGTTTGACCATTGGAACACTTCCAACAATTCGGCAGCCTCAATAGAAATTGACTTAGCGAGATCGCCCGGCCGCAGATTATTCCATAGCCGCTCATCAAGATATTGTTTTATCTCTTGTTCAAGCTTTTTCATGAATTAAAGATATGAACCTAGAAATGTCAGCGATGTAATAAAGAAGAAGATACTCTGGATAAGAAAAATAAAAATTGTCAGAAGAACATATACGGCAGTCGGCATAGTCACATTATGTTCATTATTGTCAGCCCTATTTCGCCAAAATTTTAGAGAAGATTGATACGCCGACCCTGTAATCATTGCCAAAAGAAAACCAGGGATGGCTCCATAGAAAACGCCCTCATTATTCGCTCCAACACCTATCGTAATAGAAAAGATTAGCAAATGATAAATGGCTAAACCAACGCAGATCCAGAATAAAACTTTACCGGTCTTTATTCTATTTGCTTTCATGTATGTTTGTTATGTTTACAAATTTTTAAATAATAATCTTGAACCCCACAGCTAACACCTTAAACCCTATTCACTCTCAATCTTCCCGGCCAATGTACGTAGTTCTTTGAGCGCCGCCAGACCCTCTTCTTTGTTTGGCGGTTTGCCATGCCACTCAAACTTTCGCTCAAATTCCTTTACACCTTTGCCCGGAATCGTGTGGGCAATGATCATTGACGGTCGATCGAAAATTGTTTTCGCCTGATCAATCGCACCCACAATCTCCTCAAAATTATGGCCATCAATTTCCTGAACATGCCAATTCCATGCTTCCCATTTTGCACGCAAAGGCTCAAGGGGCATGATATCTTCGGTGTAGCCATCAATCTGAATGTTGTTGCGATCAATGATTGCGATCAGGTTACCGAGATACTCTTTTCCCGCAAGCATTCCGCCCTCCCATGTATTCCCCGCATCAAGTTCGCCGTCAGACATAAGGCAGTAGATAAATTTGTTCGATGATTTGCCGCCGTCCATCCTCTCCGCAAGAGCCATGCCAGTTGCCTGAGAGAGTCCCGAGCCTAGTGGCCCTGAACTCGTTTCGATGCCGAGAAGCCATTCTCGGTGGGGATGCCCCTGAAGCCGCGATCCAAATTTCCGAAGCGTCTTTAATTCCTCAAGCGGAAAGTAACCAGCATGAGACATCGTGGCATAGAGCACAGGACAAATGTGTCCGTTGGAAAGAACAAGCCTATCGCGCTCCGGCAAGTCCGGTTTTTTAGGATCATGGTTGAGAATCTGAAAATAGAGAGCAGTGAATATATCAGCCATACCGAGCGGCCCTGCTGTATGGCCAGAGCCCGCTTCTACAAGCATCTCAATGATCGACACGCGGACATCATTTGCTTTTGCCTGAAGAAAATCCTTTTTTTCTTGAGTAAGATTATTCATGTGTGTAATGAGTGAAATTGTCGGATAGTTTCCCCAAGATTGTCACTTTTCCAAATCGCCGATCCGGCAACAAGACGATCGACACCGGCCTCGAGGAGGGCCTCTGCCGTATCAAGCGTAACCCCACCATCAACGCTTATTATAAGTGCCGGATATTTCTGTCGCAACGTGCGAACACGAGCAGTAACACGAGTGTCAAACTCCTGCCCCTGAAATCCGATCTTCGCAATACCCATCAGTTGGACAAACTGAATGCGTCCGATGAGCGCGTCAATTATTTCAAGCGGCGTATCTATTGAAAGAGCAATCCCCGTCTCTACTGTGCCAGCTAATTTCCCAAGAACTTCATCCATTGAATTTGTGCTTTCAATATGGATGATGATGCGAGACGCCCCCGCAGTAATCCACCCATCAATCACCTTTTCTGGCCGCGATACCATCAGATCAACCTCATAATCAAAGGCGTTCCATGACGGGAGTCCTTGCGCTTCCTTTTTAATTTCGTCAAACATATGATCGCTCCCATTGTAAGGCCAGCTTTTTGAAGGGACGAAAACGCCATCGCAGATATCAATCTGAATTATTTTTACAAGCCCAACAAGTCGAGAAGCTTTTGCCTCAAGCTCATGATAACTCTGTGGAATGATTGCGGGAATTATTTCCATGTGAGTATGCCGCCACTATACAAATGCGTGCGAAAGATAAGAAATCAAAGAAACCTTATCCTTGTCAGACGAAAATCTCCTATTTTTTTTCTTCTAGAGCTTTTACTTTTTCGACCCTTCTTATGTGCCGCTCTGCCGCGCTGAAATCGGTGTGAAGCCACAAGAGCACGGCCTCCTTGGCATCGTGCTCTGTTAAAAAGTGTGCGCCAAGCGCGAGAATGTTCGCGTCGTTATGCTCACGGCTCAAAAGGAGAATTTGAGTATTGTTGCCATAGTACGCGGTGGCACGAATACCTTTAAATTTATTTGCAACCATCGCTTCACCTTCGCCCGAATAGCCAAGCACGATACCTTTTGCCTCCGGATTTTTTGAAACTTCCTCGGCAGTTTTTGAAATAAAATCAGGGTAGTCGTCTTCAGGATTGTATTCATAGGGACCCTTGTCCGTAACCGAATACCCCTCGACCATAAGAAATGGCACGAGTTTATTTTTCAGCTGATAGCCAGCATGATCGGATGAAATAAAAAGCTTCATTGACTCCAGTATATCACTTTTCTGATTTCCACGATCGAATAAACACCTCTCCCAAGGTTAATGTTTTATAGTCAAAATTTGAGTAACTCTGACGATCATTTCACTTCTAAAATCTTAAAAAGAAAAAGCTTTGAAGAATTGAATACACCTCTGACTTATCTTGTGATGCTAGTGAACCGCTAATTTTATTAAAACCATATTCAATCCCTGATTCCTTATCACCAAAAAAACATTTGTCACTAGGTAATTCTTTTCCCGTAACATAGCCGACGCAAGTATATTTCATGTCGTTCACCTTAATGCCGGCACGAATCTCTGTATGAATATTTTTTTGTGGAGGATTGCTGAATGAAATACTCATTTCAGCAATTTCTCCGTTATTAAGTCGAACTATCGTAAAAGGATTAGTGGCTTCCGATAGAGTTATTGGATTACCTTTTTCGTAAAGTAGTGCGGATCCACTGCTTCATGGTTTACCATTTGGATAAATTTTTACATAGGATGAACCTATACTAAGATTACTGTTGTCCTTACTGAGAATAATTTCTGAAGAATCTTCTAAATCATTTTCTAATCTTAATTCCCACGTAGGTGGGTAGTTAAAACCAAAACCATATTTGGCATTTTGATAGGTCTTTAGATCGGACGCTACATTAGTTGATGTTGCGGTAATTAAAGCACTTGTGCCAGATTGATTCACACCATTATTATCTAAATACATTTTTCTCCCATAAATTCCGCCTCCAATTGCGAACACCGCAATGATCGCAATTATTAATGGGATAATGAAACCTTGTTGTTTATTTTTCATAGTCTTATACTAACACAATTTTAATGAGCATCGACATTTTTACCTTTTATTTTTCCCCATACTGCATCAATGAGACTGAAAAATACTCCGAAGATAGCCCAGAGAAATAATAAGTAAACAAGAAATAAATCGATGTTTTGAAAAATGTACGCCAATACCGTTTCCGCCTTATGATTACCAGGTAAGTCATCAGTTAGAACCCAATAAATCATAAGTTCGAGAACAATTGCAGTGCTTAATCCCAATAACACTCCACGTAACCAATATCTTTTTGTTTTCATATTCTTTATTGAAAATCTTTTTTCGAAAGTCCACTTGATTTTATGACTGAAAGCAATGTGCCTTTGGGCAAATCTTTTGTATGATAAGGGACTGATACTCGCTTTTGATTGCTTGGATGGTAAAGAATGTAATGGCTACCTGTAGTGTGATCAATTTCAAAATTGTTTTGTTGTAAAATTTTGAGTACTTCCTTAGAAGTTAGAACCGGCAGTTTAGGCATGTCGAATTTTTAAACTGGCCGGAAATAAGACGTGGCCAACAAGATTTTCCTCATCAGAAGGTACCGGCTCGTTGTGTTTTCTCAAAGATTCGATGTAACCTCCAATAGCATCAGTAATCATCGCTCTTGCCTCATCAAGATCTTTTCCATAACTAATACAACCTGGCAGAGATGGCACAAGCGCTGTAAAACCGCCTTCTGGTTCAGCTCTAAAAATGACGTTGTATTGAAGAGTTTTGTCTTTCATATCACAATACTATCCCATTTACCGAAAGATTTCAATGACGATTTTTGTTTTTTATATTCCGAAAAGATGCCCATCTGGGGGATGAAGAATCACCCGGATTGATTTATCAGTAAAGTTTTTTCAGTTCGATAAGAGTTTTATCGCCGACAATTCCTTTTTCATCACTTATTCCACGTTTAGTCTGAAATGTCTTGAGAGCGGATCGGGTGCATGGACCAAATATTCCTGTACGTGGACAATCATTATTATTTTTACCATCTGGCGGATATACCCCGTCAACCATAAGTGCTGTTTGCAAAGCAAAGATGTCTTGCGGACTGGCGTTCGTCTGGGTTAAGACTTTTTTCCAAGAATACGGCAAGACGAGTGTGTCGTAAGGGCGGGCTAAATTATTGGCTACCGTAGGATCGAAAAAATCATGGAGCCCAAGAAATGTCTCATAGGCAAAGTCCTTAGTGATTAGACTTCTAATTTGAGGGTCTTGTAATTGGGGCTCGTATATATAACTATATTCTATAAGCATACTGGCCGCATCAGAGGTGTTATTTGCACCGATAGCGATGAGTTCAGGCTCATCTACTACACCAGTTGATTCTCCGGGTAAACTACTAACCGGATTGTATTTCTCGAGACGTTTAAATATGTTATTTGCAATTACTTTTGTTGTCGTGCTATTCCCATATTGTTCAGCTGGCACATATATAGTAAAGCCAGAATGAGTTCCGGGCAGACTGGCTTTCGGTCGTGGATTATCATTAAAATGAATATGTATTACAATATCCACATCATTTTCATTAGACCATTTTGTGATTCCATATAGCTGGACAGCAATATCAGATGGGACATCATCGTGATATACCTTAGATATGGTGCGCGTTATTGAGCCGATATCGACAAGATAAGAAAACTCATCACGAGAAGTTTTTCGCCATTCTTTAATCTCTTCCCAATTATTTTTGAAATAGGTTGCAAATACAGGTGACCATGCAGAAGTATCCCTTGCGACCATCACTTCATAGCGGGTGTCATTTTGAAAAAATTGTTTAAGATTTTGCCCAACTTCTACAGCAAGATCACGCTCCTTAACTCCTTTAAATTCAGCTCCGCCGGAGTTTGGGTCATGGCCAGGCACAACAAGGATTCTTACTTTCTTCGTAGCAGGATCAAGAGATGCCAACTCATAGTTCTTTTTAATCTGAGCAACCGTCCTAAAATTATGGCTTAAAGTTAGCGATGCAAACTGCGTGCTAGCGTCTCTAATTGTTGATAATGTAAAACGAATTTGATCAGGAAAAAAATAAACAATACCAATCACAACCGCTAATAAAATAACAGCAACACTGGCCGTGACTGAATTACTTAAATCATTCTTTTTCCTTTTCATTATGAAATCCCCAGATGGGCATCTTCTATGATTACTATGATTATACTTATTTGAGATGGAAAAAGGTTAAAGATTTCCACAGAAGGTGCCCGTCCGGGGATTAAACTTAGCCTTGTCTATTTAGTTTATATGCTTTAAAGATTCCAATAACAAAAAATATCATCGAACCTATTCCTGTTGCCCATAGCACAATGGCTGGAATAATAACCAAACCAGATGCTCCTTCACTATTAAAATTCAAACCATAATCACCAAATAAAATAGCGCCAATTATTCCCACAAATAGACTACCGACTAAAGTAAAAATTCCTAATTTTACTGACCAATCACTAAAGGATGACGTTGCCAATCTTTCATTACTGAAATTAAGATACAATTTGCCAATTATAAAACCTATTATAATAAATGGTCCAACATATAGCAGTCCTAGCAATAATATTTGTGGCATGCCAACTCCTGGGCCAGCAACATCAACTGGATCAAAATATGCATAGATCATGAGGCCAAAATAAACAAGGACTGGGGCAATCATTAAGATACTTGCCCAAATTTTATATAATGATTTATTAACCATTGTATTGAAGAGTTTTGTCTTTCATATCCTAACAGAGTATCCTATTCGGCTGAAAATTTCAATTAATTAAGCGTTCCCAGAAGATACCCACATGGGGTTATGTTTTTACGCTGACCTCATAGCGGTTTGAAGTTAAAAGTTAAGATTTTTACTTCAGAATCTGAGCCGACTTTGTCGCCATAATATTTCTTGTAGGTCTCATACATTTCCTCTTCATTTGCAAACCTTTCGTGTCCGTCCCAATCACTATCAGTCAAAGTTCCTAATGTTTTAACCTTGAGAGAAGTAATAATTGCCGTTCCAAACTGTTCACCTGTTTCTTTATTGATAAAACCCAACTTATCTTTTTCTTGAAGATTTTTATCATCAAAGAGTCTCCATGTAGAGGCTTTTTCTCCTTTGAGAATCATTTGAACAAGGTGTGGTGAAAATTTCAGAGTTTTCATTCTTTAGATGTGCTGACCAGTCTTAATAACATGCTCCACCAGCGTATACGTATACCCCATCTCATTGTCATACCACGCCAAGACTTTGACGAGGTTGTGGTCAGCGACGCGGGTGAAGGCAAGATCGGCGATGGAGGCAAAGCGGCTGCCGATGATGTCCGAGGAGACGAGATCTTCTGTGGTGACGGCGAAAATGTTTTGCCAGCGAGCCTCAGTGGCGGCTTTGGTGAGAATGTTATTGACTTCTTCCACGGTCGTATTTTTCTTTGAAACAAAGGTGATATCAACAATCGAGCCGACGACCACAGGCACGCGGATCGAGATGCCGTCGAATTTGCCCGCGAGCGCCGGCATGACCTTGGTCACGGCAATAGCCGCTCCGGTCGAAGAAGGCACGATATTTTGCGCCGCCGCCCGGCCTTTGCGCCTATCTTTTTTGCTCGGCCCGTCAACAATTGTTTGACTAGCGGTGTATGCATGGACAGTGTTCAAGAGCGCTTTTTCAAGGCCGATCGATTCGTCTAGAATGGCCATGACAGGACTCGCGGCGTTTGTCGTGCACGATGCGTTTGAGGTGATATCGCAAGTCGAAATTTTATCCTCATTTATACCCATCAAAACCGTCGCCCCTTTGATGTCACCCGTCGGTTCGTCTTTGACAGGCGCGGTAATGACCACTTTTTTCGCTCCCGCCTCAAGATGCGCTTTGGCTTTTTCATAGCTTGTAAAAAGGCCTGTTGATTCGACGACGACATCAATATCAAGTGCTTTCCACGGCAGTTTGGCCGGATCTTTTTCACTTAAGTATTTAATTTCCTTTCTGCCCTCGGGTCCGGTAATGATGAGAGATTTTTTGTCGGCCCCCACTTCCACCTCCAAACCGCTCGGGCCATACACTGTGTCGTATTTTAAAAGGTAGGCGATATTATCAATGCTCGCCAAATCATTAATGACCACAATTTCAATTTCTCCGCGTAAAGATGCAAGTTTATAAAATGCTCGACCGATTCTACCTGCACCATTGATGGCAACTCGAATTGGTGTACTCATAGATGGAAGTGATTGAAGTTATTGCTTTAGTATATCAGACGCAAGGAAAAAGCCGAGCATACCGCATGTGCGGAAACTCGGCTTGAGGTCAGGGAATTTTGAGGGGATATTCTGGAACGAAGAGGCAAAAAGTCTCACGAATGACTGTGCCACCGCCAAACATGCTTTCTATTTTTATTATGGCATCAAGACTGCATGAATGACCATAGGAGTGATGACCTTCAGAAAAAGGAATGGTGGACAGACGTTGAAACAGTTGACGCACACTTTCGCCCACATCGGCAAAACTGCAGTTAGAAAAAGTGGCTTGATTTTTCCAATGCCACAGTGCCGCATACGCCACGAGAGAACTGCCTGTACCATATTTGTGGACGTTGTCACCGGCCCTCTCCGAGCACAGTGCGGCATCAAAGCGCGCGAATGTAATTGAATCGACGATAGCATCGACCCAATCCATAAAAGAGAATTCTCTTTCTCCTCTGTGAAGGGTATGCGCGTAGATACCAACCCATCGCAGATATGGATACTGCCCAACCAAATAGCTAAAATGAGTCCACCGCATGCCTACCTCCTCTCAATCTTTTGCTGACTATTCTTGGAGATGTATATCACACTGGCCAGCACAAAACAAGCGTTAGGGGAAGGTTTAAGGTGACAGGTGTAACGTTAAAGGTTAGATGGGATAAAGAGAAAATAAAGAGGGAGCTTCAGAGAGATGCGGGATTAAGAATTATTGCGCGGAAAATTCCTGCGCAAATATCACGCGCTCACCAGTGATATCCGTATGATATTCATATACAGTGGTGCCCACGCCTACTTTGACCAGATACCCCGGAGTAATAACTTGGGCACAAAACATATCTTGATACGAAATATCAAGACAAGCATCCGGCCAATCAACGCGCTCGATACTCAAGAGTTCAACTTGAGCGAGGGGAATTCCTCTGCGATAAGCCGCATCTTCCCGCGCTTTTGCAATAACACCATATTCACCTCGCCCTGATGCGGAACTCGGAGCCTCCGGAAGCGGCGCGGCAGATGGCGGTGACAAAGGTTCCATTCGAAGCGAGGGAGCAAGAGCAGGCGCCGTAGAATCCTTTGGAGTCTC
>Ga0209542_10013724_pt1 | contig 13905 bp, 15 predicted proteins | sample RifCSPhighO2_01_FD_184028 | JGI IMG/M metagenome (GOLD analysis project Ga0209542, IMG submission 184028) | Soil microbial communities from Rifle, Colorado - Rifle CSP2_plank highO2_0.1 (SPAdes) (version 2) | ecosystem: Environmental > Terrestrial > Deep subsurface > Rock core/Sediment ...
TTATGGATCTGGCGACATGCTCTATATGTCGGGCGAAATGTCAAAACCCGTGCGTCTGCAATCGCCTTTTGTAAGCGAGGCGGAGGTAAAACGGGTTGTTGCCTATTTCAAAAAAGAATACGGTGATACACTACCAGAGGGTATTACATTCCAAGAAGAAATAAACGGAAGCGGAAAGATTCTCCAGATCAATCTTGATGAGGAGGCCGCTCATGATGAAGAGGATGACTTGTACGAGACAGCGCGCGATTTGGTAGTAAGTTCGCGCGAGGCATCTGTGTCAGACCTCCAAAGAAGACTGGGGATTGGGTTCCCGAGAGCGGGCCGTATTATGGACATGCTTGAACGGCGCGGCATTGTCGGGCCTGCCGACGGCACAAAAAAACGCGAAGTATACGGCACTGCAATTGATAGCGATGAAACCGTAGCGCTTCCTGAATCCGGCGAAGACAGAAATCAATTATGATTATGCGGAAAATTGGAGCACGAAAAATTATTATCGGAATATGTGTTATGGCGCTTTTTGGAATTCTTGCTCTTTATAGTTTCGGACGAGCGGGGAATCTTCTGCGAGGACCAGAAATTGCCATTCTCTCTCCTCAAAACGGCGAATCGTTCAAAAACGACTTAATTAAGATATCGGGGAATGCAAAAAACGCAGCGCTCATCTATTTGAATGACAGGCAGATATTTACCGACGAGGATGGTTCATTTGGAGAAAATATCCTTCTCCACTATGGCTACAATATTATTGAGATCTCTGCCGAAGACCGCTTTGGCACGCGAGAGACGAAGACATTAAACATTACATATCAATAATATACCTCCCGTTAGAAATAGGTCATCCGAGATGACCGCAACTGAGAAAGAATATAAATTATAAAAAATAAATATGCATTCACGATACTTTACAAATATTGATAAAAAAGTTAATTTCTAACGGGATGGCAAAAAAAGAAGAAAAATCAACGGGTCCGAATATTGCAGACACCGTAAAATCAATACAAGCAAAATTTGGCGAAGGCGCAATTATGACGCTCTCCGAGAGGCCTAAGGTTGGCGTTGACGCAATTCCAACGGGCTCATTGGGCCTTGATATTGCGCTTGGCGTCGGAGGAGTGCCCCGCGGACGCATTATTGAAATATACGGCCCGGAATCATCGGGGAAAACAACGCTTGCGCTTCATATTATTGCCCAAGCGCAAAAGAAAAAAGGTATTTGCGCCTTTATTGACGCCGAACATGCTCTTGACCCCGATTACGCAAAAAAAATCGGCGTAAAAACAGAAGATCTTTTAATATCGCAACCCGACTACGGAGAACAGGCGCTTGAAATAGCCGACAGCTTGGTGCGTTCTGGAAAAATCGATGTTGTCGTCATTGACTCAGTTGCGGCCCTTACGCCTAAAGATGAAATTGAAGGCGACATGGGCGCGCACCATGTCGGCAAACAGGCGCGTCTTATGTCGCAAGCGCTCCGCAAACTGACGGCAATTGTCGCAAAAAGCAAAACAACGGTTATATTTATAAACCAAATCCGAATGCAAATCGGTATTATGTTCGGCAACCCCGAAACAACAACGGGCGGCAAGGCGCTTAAGTTCTACGCATCCGTACGCATTGATGTCCGCAGACTTGCGCAAATAAAAAAAGGAGAAGAGGTGGTTGGAAACCGCGTAAAGGCAAAGGTAGTAAAAAATAAAGTTGCCGCTCCTTTTAAAATTGCTGAATTTGATATTCTCTACAACGAAGGCATTTCTCCTGAAGGAGAGCTTATCGTACTCGGCGAAAAGCTTGGCATTATCGGAAAATCGGGTTCTTCATATTCATATAAGGACGAAAAACTTGGGCGTGGCTACGATTCCGCTCGAATATATTTGAAGGAAAACAAAAAAGTAGCAGCCGACATTATTAAAGATATAAAAGACGCATCCGTAAAAGCGGAATAATCTAACAACATATACGGCCCGCTTCCTGCGGGCCGTATATGTACACTACTTTTAAAACGCTCGACTCTATATATTACGCCCTCCCTCCAGAAAGGTGCTGATACCCCACACGCCCGATCATGTCACGAAAGAAAAGAGCGCCCGTGACAAACCCCAAGATAATTATTGCCTGTACCATGAAATCGGTACCGGTAAACGCCCTCGTGAGAAAAACTAGATTTTTTGGAAGATTCGTTGCGCCCGGCGCGTTATGAAGCACGCTTGCCACATGAACCTGTACACCAAACTGCCATGTTAGGATTATTGCAATATATCCCTTCAACCACAAAGGACTCGTAATCTTTTTAAGAAACCATACGGCATAAATACGACGCATGACACCTTTTGATAAGTCGCTTTCTCCTCTTTTATTCTCCAACATATGTAAGTTCGGGTTTATGTTCACTATCATTTTTTTTAAATTCTTTCTTCGCCCTGTGCACGCGCGCTTTTACCGCCTCAAGCGTTATACCGAGATCTTTTGCGATATCTTTTTGCGGCATCCCTTCCAAAAAGTGCATCCTAAGCACTCTGCTTAAGTCGCGCGGCATTTTTGAAAGAACGGCAACAACGTATTCGGTGAGCGCGCGGATTTCAACCTCGTCGGCTCCGGCAAAGTTCTCAAGAACACTATCCTCAACATTGATGCTCAACGCTCTATCCTTTTTTAACTTTTGATACCGCGTAAAAGATGTATTCATGAGTATTTTATATGCCCACGAGGAAAACTTCGCCCCTTCTTGCACCTTGAAACGCCCTGCGTTTAGATAAATCTTCATAAAGGTATCCTGCACAACATCGTGTGCTTCGTCTTTTCCGCCAAGAATCATTCCCACCTTCCGCAGGAATGGCTCCTCGTAACGCCGTACAAGTTCCTTAAACACATGCGGCTCGTTTACCGAACGCGCTAAAAGCTCTTCGTCGGTTGCCCCCTCGTGGGTCTCGCTGTGTGTGTATATAGTATTAAAAAACCTTGCCATATATGAATCCGCGCCCTTTTCATTAGTTATAACACCCCAATCATACAAAAGTTACATGATTCATGCCAGCACGAACAAACGCTCGACTTTTTTAAAAATCTCGATAGAATGTACTGCACTATGCTCGTATATAACGAAATCAAGGAAAAAAAATTTATTGTTGTGGATGGCGATCCGCACGAAGTCTTGTCATCTCATATATTTAGAAAACAGCAACGAAAACCGGTAAATGCAGTAAAACTTAGAAACATTCTCACGGGAAAGGTTTTTGAACGTTCGTATCATCAGAGCGAGAAAGCGGAGGAGGCTGAAATTGACGCTCGAAAAATTAAGTACCTTTATTCAAACAGGGGCGAGCATTGGTTTTGCGATGAGGCAAACGCAAAAAACCGATTTAAACTTCGCGAAGAAATCTTGGGGCCACAAGTAAAATTCTTAAAAAGAGATTCTGTTATAGACGGACTTATTTTTAATGAAGATTTTATCGGCGTCAGAATGCCGATAAAAGTAGAATTGGCGGTAACAGAAGCGCCACCGGGTATAAAAGGCAACACTGCGCAAGGCGGAACAAAGCAAGTAACGCTTGAGACAGGCGCGCTCATCAATGCTCCTCTCTTTATAAACGAGGGGGATATTCTCCGCATCAATACTGAAACTGGAGAATACGTTGAGCGTGTCCAAAAATAAAATCCTTGGTACTGTCCGGTGATGTCAAGGGTAACCCTTGACATCACCGCGTGCAAAAGTGATTCTAACGAATCACAAAAGGAAGAAGCCCCATAAAGCGGGCGCGCCGAATCGCAAGAGCAATGCGACGCTGTTTTTTGAGCGAGACGCCGGTTATTCGTCTTGGTAATATTTTACCGTTCGGATTCAAATACCGTTTAAGTGCCTCCGTATCTTTATAGTCAATAAAGAATTTTGCCTTCTTGGGTTTTATTGTTGCTGTTGTCATCCCGTTATAGATTATTTTATAGAACCTTATTTATAGTAAATGTGTGAGCGAGTGTCAAATGATGTGTGTTATTCCCATAAACTACGCCCCGCCCTGGCGGGGCTAACTCTAACGGGGCAAGTAATTAAAAAGGGATATCATCCGGATTAATATCTTCCTCGGGATAATTGATGGTGTCAATGGCTTCTTCTTTTGCTTCTTTGGGCGCATTCTTGTGGACACTCTTTCCTTTTGGAGCCGCTGCCTCATATCCACCGTCGCCTGCACCCCTTCGTGGCCCAAATTGCACTCTATCTGCCACAATCTCGCTCCTATAGCGTTTATTGCCGTCTGGGCCGTCCCAACTCCTGTTTTGAATTCTGCCCTCAATAAGAGCCGAGCTGCCTTTCCTTAAGTACTGCGCAACGATCTCGGCTTGTCTGCCAAAAACCACAATATTGTGAAATTGCGTCTCTTCTTGATTTTGCCCGTCTTTATTCTTATACACCCTGTTTGTGGCGATAGAAAATGTTGCAATATTACTGCCGGACGGAAGTGCTTTTAATTCCGGATCTCTGGTTAGGTTCCCTATAATAAGTGCCTTGTTCAGGTACATGCCAATATTTAATGAATGTTAATGAATGCAAATTTTGAGCACCCGCCAAAGTTTTTGAAATATGGTGCTTTCCGCCTACACTCTTTGAGAATACCCTGCTTGTTGCTAAATATCAAATTCATTGTATTTTTTCAAAAATTTAGGCGGGTTAGCAAATCATAGTCGCTTCGCTTCTTGATTTACAAACTAACTCACTAAAAGTCCCTCAATTTCTTTTTCAAGCTGTGCCTCGTCCACCTTTTGTGGCTCCTCTTTAATAACTTCGGGTTTTTTAATTGAGTGCCTTGGCGGTATGCGACGAATTGTCATTGGTGCCTCTTTTATAGTTTTAATGACGAGAGAGCGAATAATATGTTCGTTATCTTTAAGATATGCCCGCACGGCGCCGATATCTTTTGAAAGAAACTCAAACTTCACCCAGCCAAAAAACGCATTTGTAAATGTGGTTTTTTTGTGGTTTGCAACGCGCGACATTGGATATGCAAGTGGCATACTTCGTGCCTCACCTGCGTGGAGTAGCGTACCTCCCAAGCTAGTAATTTTTGCCTTAAACGCATCCGTCTCGGAAGCGACGGCCTCCGTAGTAAGGGACGGGACAAATAAAAACGAGGCCTCGTATATGCCGGGGTCTTTTTCTATTATCTCATCAAAAACATTCTCTTCGTTGTTCATCCCGTCAGAAGTTGTTACTTGAATAATGATTAATTACTTTGCATGAGCCGTAGGCGGATTCGCCCGTAGCACCCCAGAGGAAGCCAACTCTCGGCTGAACTTCTAATGGGATCATCCATGTGTGGGCATTATACTAACAAAACGGCCTTTTTATTGCAATAAAATTATATAGCGACACCAAACACGCCGATGGCATTCTCTTTTAACTGTTCTGCAACTTTTTCGTACTCCTCCCCTCTTATCCGTGCTATTTTCTTGATTACTTCAAGCACGTAAACCGGTTCGTTACGCCTTCCCCTGTATGGTTCTGGGGTAGCGTATGGGCAATCGGTCTCTGTCATAATCATATCGAGAGGCGCCTCTTTAATAATTTTTTCATATGCGCGCGCAAATGTAATAACACCCGTAAACGATGCGGTGAATCCTCTCTCCCAAATTTTTTTGGCAACATCTAAACTTCCTGCAAAAAAGTGAAAATTTACTTTTACTTTTGCTTCCATTTCTAAAAGCTCTAACGCGTCATAATAGGGCGTATCGTCTCCCCTCTCTCCACGCACATGGAGCATGAGGGGTTTCTGTACTTCGTTAGCTAGATGAATCTGCTCTATAAAAATTTTTCTTTGTCGCTCCTTTGTCTCTTCTTTTAAACGATAGTAATCCAAGCCGCACTCCCCTATTGCAACAACTTTTGGGTGTCGTGCGAGCGACTCATAAAATTTTTTATCCCAGCCAGAGGCTTGGTCCTTAGGCTCATCAGCCTCAGGATGAGGTCCGCCTCCGACGGAGAAATCTTCTACAAGTTTTTTATATTCATTCTCTTTAAGTTCATTTGTGTCGTGGTACGTTGCGCCCCCCGCGTGTATTGGATGGAACCCAACCGTTGCATACACCCCACTCTCAAACTTTTCTGATAGCTCCACCGCTCCTTGTGAAGTTGTTTTCTCTGTCCCTACATTTATCATCCACACGCCTGCGTCGTGCGCACGTTTGATAACTTCGTCTCTATCCGCGTCAAACGCGGTGAAATTTACGTGTGAATGAATATCAAAAGCTTTCGGCTCCATTTATCCTCCAAACTTTTTACCTATTTAAATAATTTGAGAGAGCTTTTCTCAAATAATTTCGACCCCATCCAGTTTTCAAAAACTGCTCCCGAGCAAATGCGTCACTCCTATCTACAAAAGCCTCATAATAGATAAGCGTAAAAGGTGTTCGGTTTTTTGCTGATAGTATTTTTTTGGAATTATGCATATTGAATCTTTTCTTGAGGTTATTTGTACAACCAGTATATAAGTCTTTATCCTTCAAACTTTGCAAAATATAGACATAATGCATAATTCCCTAGGCAAAAAGTTAGGCGGATTAATCAATTCGTTTAAAAAGCGGTTCAGCGGGCATTTTGTTTTCTTTAATCAATCTCTGGATTTCTTTTGAAGTGCTAGGCATAAAAGGTTCGAGTCTTAATGCTATACCAAAAAGATGATAGAGAATTATGTGTACATCTTTTTTTGCCTCCTCTGGACTTGTCTTTATCTTTTTAAATGGTTCGGATCTTTGTATATCTTCATCAAGAAATTTGATGGCGCGCCAAATATTGTCCATTTCCGCTTGGATATTATATTTGTCTAAATTTTCATACACTCGCCCAGGCTCATAATACATTATTTCTTTTTCTTCATCAGAAAGTTCAATATTATACATGGTTGCCATTTTCATCACTCGGCTCACCAAATTTCCCAAACCATTCGCCAAATTTGCATTGTATGCCTCTTTAAAACGTTCTTCTGTTACATCAGAATCTTCAAAGGTGCTCACTTCATGAGCGAGAAGATACCGCGCCGCCTCTGTCCCGTATTTCTCAAGAAGTTGCTTTGGGTCAATAACATTACCGAGTGTTTTGCTCATTTTTTGACCGCCGGAGTTTATAAATCCGTGTATAAGAATCTGTTTTGATGGTGCAAGTCCCGCAGACATAAGCATTGCCTGCCACATTGCCGCTTGTTGGCGAAGATTGTCTTTCCCGGCGATCTGGACGACGGGCCACCATTTTTTAAATGTATTCATATCGTCCGGCCACCCGATTGCCGAGACATAATTTACAAGCGCGTCAAACCACACATACATAACATGCTCGTCATCGTCCGGCACATTAATACCCCACGGCATTTTTGTCTTAAGCCGAGAAATTGAAAAATCTTGAAGTCCGCCAGACACAAACGCCTTGATTTCATTCATCCTAACTTTTGGCACTACAAAATCATGGTTCTCGTCATAGAGCTTCAATAATTTATCTTGGTATTTTGAAAATCTAAAAAAATAATTCTCCTCTTCTCTTGTTTCTATATCAATACTAGGGTGCTCCGGGCACTTCCCATCTCTTAAATCAGAGTCGGTTTTTTCAAGTTCGCATCCGACGCAATATTTTATCTTGTAGTCCTTTTTGTAAATATCACCGTTTGCGCTGCATTTTTTCCAAAACTCCTGGGCGGATTTTTTATGCGCTTCGTCGGTTGTACGTATAAAATTATGTTCGCGTATATTTAGATCTATTAGAAGTTTCTTAAAATACAAGGCATATGTATCAACATAGGTTTGTATTGGAATCTTTTGTTCATCTGCCTTTCTATAAATTTTTAATCCGTGTTCATCTGTCCCTGTATTAAGAAACACGTCGTTTCCGCACAAGTGTTTATACCGCGCAATAATATCTGCTTGCACAAATTCAAGAGCGTGTCCCATATGAGGGTTCGCATTCACATACGGAAGCGTAGTGGTGATATAGAAGGATTTTCGCATCTGCCGATTATACCTACGCGGATTTGCTGCGTAAATGGCTTTTTTCTTTATCCAAATCGTTCAAAAGTTCCATACCGATTGCGGCAAGCGGAATTGAGAGAATCATCCCCAAAATACCGGCAAGTTGCGCGCCTGCAAAAAGCGCGATAATCGCGATTATCGAAGGGACACCGACCACCTGTTTTACAACAAGCTGATAAAAGAGCTGGTTTTCAAACTGTTGGATTAGAAAATAGATAGCAACGACGATAAGCGCCGTACTAAATCCTCCATCAAGAAAGCCAACCGCAACGGCGGGTACTGACGCAAGTATGGGCCCGAAGATAGGAATCAGCTCAAACATGGCCGCAATAAGAGCGAGTAGAAACGCATAGCGAATGCCGAATATGGTTAAAATCAAATACACAAGCACACCAACAATAAGAGCAAGCAAAAGTTGCCCACGGAGCCAGAGACCGATTTTTTCTTGAGAGCGGGCCCATAAATCCACAACGTATTTTTCATGCTTCACGGGAGTAATGATGCCCAAAAAATTTTCTATGCCTCTCTCCTGCACTGCCAGGTAAAAAGATATCACAACAATAAGCACAAAAGACAACACTCCTCCGAAAACCGTACTGATAACTTTGAAGAAATTGTTCGAGACGCTGTTAATGCTTGCGACAACGCTATCGAGCGCTTCTCGGATAGAAATCGCGCCAGAGAAATTTTCTGTTATACTCCCCGTTCCAATGCCAATAGTATCGGTTACTGAGGATGCGGGACCTTCTATGGTATCGAGGTAGGCGGGCAATTGCTGGGCAAGGCTTGAAAAATCATCAATAAACGGGGGAAGGAAAAAATAAAATGTCCCGGCAAAAATCGAGATTACCACAAAATAAATGGTGATAACGGCCAACACTCGCGGAAATCTATATCGTACAAACCAGCGGGTGGCGGGCTCAATCGCAGACGCAATAATAACCGCCGTTAAAACAACAAGCACTAAATCACGAAGAAGATACAAAACCCACAACAATACAAAAAACGCGGTTATTTTGACCACTGAGCCAAGATCAATACGTACGTTAGTACCCATAGATATATTCTATTATACACGAAGAAGACGGGCAAACGCGCCAGTATCCTTCCGCGGACCGATATAAGCAAGATTTAAGTTCTTATCCGTAAATATTTCGCGCGCGACGCGGAGAATTTCCTCTGTCTGTACATCGCGGATTTTTTTCATATGAATTTTTGGCTCTTCAAGCTTCTTACCGAGCAAATAATGCTCTCCATAAAACATGGCGACTGCGTCCGTTGTTTCTAGTCCAAGAGCGGTTCTCCCTATAATATAGTCCTTTGCTTTTGTAATTTCTTTTAAAGAAACTCTTTTTTCTTTTAGGACTCTGCACGCATGCAATATTTCTTTTATAACAATATCAACTTTATTGTTCCCGGCACCTGCCACTATGGCTAAATATCCATGGTCGGTGTAGAGATCCGTAGAGGCAGATACATAGTAGGCCGCGCCAAGTCTTTCTCTCACAACTTCAAAAAGGCACGAGCTCATTCCACCACCAAGTATCGTTGCAAGAACTGTAAGCGCTGGTATACGACTATCGCCATACGGATATGCTCGGAATGCAAACGCGAGGTGGCTTTGATCGGTTTTTTTATGGGTTGTAACAAGAGCCGGTTTTGTTTGATTTTCAACAACAGGAAACTTTCCATGTTTCCACGAACGAGAGATTCTTGAAAATTTCTTTTCTATATCTCGAAGAATTTTCTCTTCATCAAAGACCCCGCTTATGACAACGGTTGTCGCGCCGGCAACGTAATGTTCGCTCCTGTATTTTTCAAGGGCCTTTTTATCAATGCTCCGTACGGTATTTTTCGTGCCGGCAATATCCCACCCGGCCGGCTGATCTCCATAGAGAAGCGAGTGAAGCTTTTCCTGCACTCGCCGACGAGGGTTGTCCTCGTACATATTTATCTCTTCAAGAATAACCCCGCTTTCTTTTTTAATCTCTTTTGAATCAAAGATTTGATTTTGGTAAATGTCTGCCACCACATCAAGCGCCGTATGTGTATGTGCAGAATCAACTTTTGCATAGTATCCAGTATACTCGTGACCCGTAAAGGCATTGTACTCTGCGCCCAAACCATCAAGCTCGCTTGAAATATCTATCGCGCGGGGGCGCTTTTTTGTGCCCTTAAAGCACATGTGCTCTAAAAAATGCGAGATGCCGTTTATATCTTTTGTTTCATATTTTGAACCTGTGGCGACAAGAATAAGTACCGTTGCTGTCGCGCTTTCTTTCTGCGGAATGAGAACAACCGATAAGCCATTCGAAAGAATTTCTTTTCTAAAAACTTTTTTCATTAGTGATTTATCCTAACGAATGCGAGTGTTTCGTGCAACTATGGAACAACTCGCGTATGGAATTCTTGTATTTCAGAGTCTTGCAGAAAGCGTGTTGTAATTTGCTCATCCGTGGTTTCTATTGACGTATTTGTGAACGTGTCAACACCCGAAAATTCCGCGCTTGAAATAATAGCCGGGCTCGTATTAAGTTGGCTAATTGATGGCGTAAGCCCTACTTGAAAATCAATCTGACTTGCGGGACGGGTAATACCAACACCGGGCGCCACATCTCCAATGTCCCACACAATTTCTCCGGTAAGTTCGTTAAAGCGCACAGATGCGGATTCTGGATCTGTAATGCCTAAAAACCGAACATAGATTGGAATACTCGCGCGCACCGTTGCGTTTTTAATCGTGTTTGACGAATTAGTAATTGCCCACGTGACCGTGTATGTCGTTTCTTTATCAACACGCGGTGGCATAGGCCCGGTATTCTTAAACGGCCCAACAAAATGGGCCCCCAATGATGCAAGCTGGACTGCAGATACGAGTTTTATTGTCTTTCCGGATGTAAGCTTGATTGGTTCATTCGGAAATCCTGGCGAAACTCGCTCGCCGGTAAATTCTATACTGAGTACTATTTTCGGATTTTTAAACTGCGCTCCTACAGAAGTGAAAAGAGATATTGTATTAAATGAGAATCTTGCCGAACCGGATTGCCCCGGTTCTATAACCGTAAGTGTTCTGTCTGTTGTTTGATTCCAAATTATAGAGTCGTCAAGCGATCTGAAAAACCCCTTGTTCGGATTTACGGTTTTTCGGTCTACAAGCTCGCCGTTTATCTTAAGAATAATTTCTCCATTTTGTATGCGCGCGGGAAGATTGTTTATCCAGTCTATTGATCCGCTTATCTGCCCACCGCTTTGTGCTACAACTTCCGTGCTACCGGCATTATTGTTTACAACAAAATTGATTCCGATAAACGGCTCCGTTACCGGAACAGTTTTGGATAGAGAATTGTATATAACTCCAAGCGTGTTACTGCCGGCACTTGCGCGTTTGCCGACTTTAATTTTGAACGTTTTTTGTTCGCTCGTTTGGCCTTCAAGTTTACCCCTGATTTCAATATTCTTCACACCCGACGAGGTTACATCACCCAAAAACCATGTATCTGTGTCCGACGAAGGAGAGGGTGTGGCCCCGGTAAATGTAAAACCAAACGGATACTCGATGGCAAATATAAGATCGTTGAGCGGGGTTGTTAAATTCGACGTGATGCGCGCTTTTATGCTTATTTCTTCTCCGGCGTTTGCTTCGGCTGGGAGCGTTAAAAGAAGACTTACCGGCGCCGTAGTGAGCGCAAGCGGAAATATTTTATCTTTTGAAAAGAGAGCGCTTGATCCTCCAACCCGATACTCAAGCGTGATATCAAAAACTTTCTCCGTGTTTTCTTCGCCAAAAAGAATTACGGGGAGTGTCTCTGTCACCGATTTGCCCTTAGGGACAGGCCCCAATGATGACTCGTGACGATAATTATCTTCATCAGGAAATGACGCGTGCCGAGCGCCTTCCGGGAAAAGCACCTTAAGAGTTGCCGATTCGATATCGGTTGTATTTTTATTTGTAATGATAATTTGTATAGATGTTTCCTCCCCTCCCCCTACGCTTGCGGGCGCCTGCACAACTATTTCAACATTCTGCGGCGATATGGTTGGAGCGACGATAAGCCGGTAAAAGGCAATGCCTGCAGCAAGCACAAAAAACGCAACCGACAAAAAGAAGAGCTTCAAAAAAATCCCCGACTGAAGCGTTATCCCGCGTCTTTTGCGGGTATTATCTTCTTGCCAATCTTTGGGGGCCTTGATGTCGTGAGGAGTAAGTTTTTGACGTTCATAAACAAACTTCTCGTCTTTTTTGTAAAGATTCTTCTCAAGATCGCCTAAATATTCTTTGTCTTTCCGAAACTCCATACAGGTTTTAGTATATCAAATTATAACTGGCTTGCCTGGAACGAATCGTTAATTGCCGTTACAAGCTCGCGTTCCCGCCCGTGTATTTTATACAGACGGTCTTTGTCCCACAAATGACTCTCGACAAGCGGGAGAAGAAAATCTTTTCTTTCTTCAAAATGCTTTTTATCGGGCAAGTAACCAAGATGATAGAGGACGAGCGTCACCGCAAGCATTTCAAATTTACTTTGTTCGTCGCCGGATAAATCTGCTCCGTGTAAAAATATAAGCGCATTGAGCATCTCGTCAAAGAGGCGCGGTGACGGATCGTCTTCGCCGAGAAACCTTTTTAGAAAGACACAGAGACGAGCCAAAAGCTTTAACTTATCCTCATCTCGAGTAGATGTTTGCCCGAGCGCGTATGGATGCGCGTCTACAATTCTCCAACCAATCTTCCCGCTCACAAGAGATACGTCCACATACCGGTATGGCTCAAGAAATCCCTTCAATTTTCCCATGGCCTTCCGTACTCCTTGCGCGTGGCAGGCAATAAGGCCAAAATCACGTGTAAATATATAGACAAGTTTGCTCGCCTCTCCGCGAGGAAGGCTTCCGAGTATAAGTCCGCGCGTGTGCTCTTTTGTATGCATTGTTATTTTCTAATCTCAAGCGTATAACGAATATCACCATCAATAATTTCCTCACCAGAAACATTGTCTGCAAAACGAATTTCATCAAGCGTGGCGCTCTTTTTTATTTTTTCTGCATGCGTATCAAAAATATCGCGCGCCTCGCCGTCCGCGCGCGCAAAAAGATTAGCTCGCTCGCCGGGTTTAAACGATTTTTCCTTCCTCAAATCCTGAATAGAGCGGATAATATCGCGTATCTGACCCTCCGTTTTAAGTTCACTGGTGATTTCCGTATTAAGCATGACGGATTCCTGAAGAGACGCGTTATAGATAACTTCTTTTACATTCACTTCGTCGCAAATAAGAACCTTGTACTCATCCGCTATATCTTCTTTAATAGAAATTGATTGAAGCGGTTGGCGCACCTTTATACCTTTTTTGCTTCGAAGAGAGAGTGCTGTTTCTACGATTGCACGCACTCTTTTCATATTTTCAATAATATGAGTGTCTGGCGCTCCGCCCTCAGGCCAATTTTCCAAATGCACACTTTCTTTATTCTTTCCTTCGGTTACTTCTCTATATATTTCTTCAGATACAAAAGGCATAAAAGGTGCAGTGAGTTTTGAAAACTCAACAAGAATAAATCCGAGCGTTTCTCCCGCATAGCGAGCGTCCTCTTTATTACCTCCTCGTATACGATCTCGCGATCGGCGAAGATACCACTGTGAAAGTTCTCCAATAAAGTCACGGAGGATTCTACCCGCTTCCAAAATTTTATATTCATCAATGGCCTTCGTCACTTCATTATTTATTTCGTTAAAGTACGACACTATCCACCTATCAAGAATATGTGGTGAGTTCGGATTTTTTGTAGATGCTCCGGATGTATATGTTGTATAAAAAAGAAGGATATTGGTTAAAAGATTAAGCGTCTTTCTCCCAACCTCCGTAACCGTTTTCTCATCAAAATTTTTTGATTCTCCCGGCTGATTGA
>Ga0209542_10013725_pt1 | contig 13904 bp, 16 predicted proteins | sample RifCSPhighO2_01_FD_184028 | JGI IMG/M metagenome (GOLD analysis project Ga0209542, IMG submission 184028) | Soil microbial communities from Rifle, Colorado - Rifle CSP2_plank highO2_0.1 (SPAdes) (version 2) | ecosystem: Environmental > Terrestrial > Deep subsurface > Rock core/Sediment ...
TTCCGATTTGGATTACGGAGCAATCGGCCTATTCTGGGGCAGTTACACCATACTTCCGCCCCATACCTGCACAGACAGAACAGGAACAGGCTGGTGATTATATGAGGAGGTATGTTTACCCCATCGCGAATAGGGTGAGCAAGGTCTTCTTTGCGTACGGCTTGATGGAGGGAATCAGTGATGCTCAAGTGAATGATTACTACGATAACACAGGCTTTCTCTATGACAGCAGATGCGATCTTGATTGCAAAAACATTTGGCCAAACGGACAAGAGCCGGCAAGAGGGACCAAGAAGCTGTCGTATTATTCCTTCAAACTTATGACAGAAAAGCTTGAGGGGTCTGACTGGAGTAATGTTAGAACAATAATTGACGGGGCAAATAATGTTTATGCCTTCCAGTTCACGAACAAAACAACGGGCAGGAAAGTCTACGTGGCTTGGTATGACTACTGGAACAGTCCTAGCCAAACAACTAAAGAAGTGACTATTCCAGTTGGGTTGAACGGGAAAGTTAAGATAACAGAAGCTATCCCTAAGTATGAGCTTGGAAGAGATGTTACAAGCTACGCAACCGCATTCAATACTGGAGTCGTGAATGTTGCCAATGGCGCCGTCGCAATTCGTTTAGGACAAAGCCCTGTGTATGTTGAGGAGACTTCAGACTCTCTAACTGAGTATGTCCCCCATGAGTGGGCATTACCTGATGTTACCGTGATTAATAGTGGTAGCTGTTCTTCAGGCCAAGTTATGTGTTCAGTTGTGCAAAGTTGTAATGGAACACAAGGAAGTAAATTTACTACTGGATTTTGCTGTTCAGGAACTTGTTCAAGCAAAGATTCAGGACTTCCGTTAGACAGTTGCCCTACAGGCCAAGTTCTGTGTGATGCAACTCAAACTTGTTCGGGCACTACCGGAACAAAACTTACAACAGGAATTTGCTGTACTGGGTATTGTTTAAATTCTACCAAGTAAGCTTTGTTAATAGGATTTATAATGCCTGAATTCTTATTTGTTTTATGACCACTCATCTGGCTTACCACCCGAGTAGGTTAACAGACACGAATGTAGTATATAAAGACGGTGAAATCACCCGTCATTTTAACGTATATCCTACAGAATAACCGTTCAAGAAACGGGTGACGGCATAGTCCTAAATCCTCTGTTAAGATTGGCGTGTGGTGAATTTTTTATTGCTTTCTTTCTTCAGTTTGTTCTTGAAGAAGCTTCCATAATTCGTCTATAGCAGCTTTTGGTATATTTACACCAATTTTTTTCAAGTCTTCTAAGAAACAGCCTAATTCGTATACTGCTTTTGGCTTTCCAAGTTCAGTTTGGTTCTTAGCTTCCTTGATTATTAATGCCCAATCAATTTCTGTACTATTCATTATTTTTCTTGCGTCGTCTTTATCTTTGACTCTATCTGTAGCACATTTCATAAGTATAATATCATGAGGATTTGCAATTTTTAATATTAAGTTTTCTTCATATTGGTGTGTCTTGACAGATCTCTCACGCATTTTTTCAGAAAATATGAAATCTACAACATTGACAACGAACAAATCAAACCTACTGTCCCCTAAAGTAAGCATTTCAGGACAGTCTCTTTTAACTCCATATACTGTGATGGGATCAATTGGCTGGTACCCAATTGATATAACAGCCTCTTTGAATGCTTCTCTATCTTCACTGGTCTCAAAAACTATGTCAATATCAAGTGTGGTATCTTTAATTCCAAGAAATGTCATTGCAGTACCACCCACTGCATATGCAGTTATTTTTTTCTTCAATTTCCTTGCTACAGTAAGAAATAACTTTTGTTGTTCTTCAAGAGTTATCATCTGTAATCCTCCAGGTCTTTTTGATTAAATGGCAGGTATACTTTCCATTTATTTTCTATATGTCCAAAATCTTTAGACTTTAAATCCTGTATTACATAAACAAAATCACAATGATCTTTAGGAAGAGACAAATTTCTGAATCTTTTTGTCATCCTTTTTGTTCTCATAAACATTCTTGCCAAATCATATAATGCCCCAACCTGTCTTTCGATATGATTCTCTTTACTCAATCTGTACAATTCGCTCCAGTTATTGATTTTTCTGAATAGCGCTAATGCGGCAAGGATTGTTCTTAGACTTTTGGTTTTAATGGCGTAGATCAGTGTTTCTTCAAGTGTTGGTTCTTTTCCATAAATTTTGTATGTTTCCGCGGTCGATATCTTTACCGGAGAATGTTTATTGATTATCTCACGATAGTCAAAGCTTTGTAACTTGTTTTCAAAAGAGATATAATATACTCTTTTATTATTGCTTAATCTTCTCGTTTTTACATAACCCTGTTTTCTTAGTCGATAAATGTAGTAAGTTGCCTTTTCTTTGCTTAAACCAAGTATATCCATTACAGTATCTATTGTTTGGGCACCTTCAAGTCTTTTTAGCAAATATTTAATTTCCATAGTTAAATGTAGATCCACTTATATATAAAGGTTGTGGTTATTGACATATTTAGAGTTAAATGTAGCCCCAATGATATATAAAGAAGACTATACTATTATATATCATATAATATATATTATAAACTATGATTAGATGTCCAGAGCAGGTAATGTGCTTAGAACATCCGAAGTTTGCAGATCTACCCGTTTTGCTTACCACCCGGGTAGGTTAACGCACACGATTGTAGTATATAAAGACGGCGAAATCACCCGTCATTTTAACGTATATCCTACAGAATACAAAATGCTATTAAAGCAGCAGATAAGGTAAGATTATTCTGGGAATGCGCAAGACGTATTCTAGTAAAGATAAAAATGAAATAGCACGTCTGGACAACGTGTTGTTAAGAATGCAAATTTGGACAATTTGCTTTTGGATGAAGTGACTACTTCTAGAAGTAACTATGCAAAGCGATATTAAAAGTGATTTCGCTTCGCTAAGATATATACCACAGAATATGTATTTCCCGTAAAAACGGAAAATAACATCCAGAAAGCGTTCTTCGAATGCTTTCTAGGATAAACGAGGTGTGAAAACATGTCTGATTCATTCAATAACATAGCAGATTTTGAGACGCACAAGGCGAGAATAATGGTCGTCGGGTGCGGCGGTGGAGGCTGTAATACTGTAAGCGCGCTGACGCGCAAGGGCGTCAAGGGCGCACAGACGGTTATATTAAATACCGACGCGCGGCACTTGGCAAGTTCACAAGCAGATAAGAGAATACTTATCGGCAAGAACCTGACACGTGGCCTGGGCGCGGGTGGGTTTCCCGACATCGGGAAGAATGCGGCGCTTGAAAGCAAAAATGAGATAAGAGAGGCCCTTCAGGGAGCGGATCTTGTATTCGTTACGTGCGGACTGGGCGGCGGAACGGGCACCGGAGCGGCTCCGGTCGTCGCGTCGCTGGCCAGGGAAATGGGCGCAATAGTTATTTCTGTAGTTACAATGCCGTTCAAACTGGAAGGCGCAAGAATCATAAAGGCTGAAGCTGGGATGACGACGCTTCGCCAGAGCTGCGACACGGTTATAGCGATAGAAAACGAGAGGCTTCTCAAACTTGCGGGCAATAAGCCGCTGAAGCAGGCATTCAGCCTCGCAGATGACCTCATCGCTACAATGATAAAGGGCATTACCGAGACAATATCCGAGCCGTCCCTGGTTAATCTGGACTATGCAGACGTGAGGACGATAATGCGCTCAGGCGGCGTTGCATCGATAGGCTTCGGCGAATCAGAATCATCGAGCCGCGCGAAAGACGCCATAACGGCAGCGTTGAATCACCCGCTGCTTGAGGTCGATTACCACGGTGCCACAGGCGCGCTTATCCAGGTGATAGGCGGGAATGACATGAAGATGGAGGAAATAAACGCCATCGGCGAAGCAGTCCAGAGCCAGCTTGACCCGACAGCACAGGTCATGTGGGGCGCCAGAATAGTTCCTGAGTTCGACGGCAAGATCCAGGTGATAACGATAATCACAGGAGTGCACTCGCCGTATATCGTCGGCCGCGAAAACAAGCAACAGGAAACGCCGACCGAGCTTGGCGTTGAGGTATTGGGTTCAAAAAAACCTGCACATGGGCACGACACGCCTGTGCATAAACAGCCGCGCGACTTCACGCCGCATGACTTCAGGCCGAAAGGATACTGATAACGAGATAGCACATTATGGGATGTGACGTTAAGCTGGTGCTTAACGTGCACAGGTGAAATTGGATTTCACCCCGTGTTGTGCTTTCTGGTTAAGAAACAGCCCACTTCAAGGGAAGTTGGGTTAATCAAAGGGTGAACAGAGTTCATCCTTGACACTGACCACACCCCAAAGATAGGCAGCTGCTGCATACCGCTCTCTGCGTTGAGTAGCAGCTGCCGACTCTTTCTTTATCCTTCCCTTTCTTTTTAGAAAAGAAAGGTTTGGATCAATCCAAAGAAAATATTATAAAAACAGAGTAACAGAAATTCAATTATAATCACAGAAACGGTTTACCGACTTTCACTTCAAGCCGCGGCCTTGACCTTCTGCTAGGTGATTTAGGATTATAAGTGGCCTGCCTTGAAAATTTTCCAGATAAAAGTATTGAATAGACATCTATTGGGTAGCGTGGCGCAGGCATGCCGTGATCTATGTAGCCTGCACGAAGAAATTTCGTCATGGATTCGAATGATCCTACTATTCCTGTATCATTTGTCAACACCCCGGTCGGCCCGCGGTAAGTTGCAGACACTATCGACGACATAAGTATCTCGTAATCCACCGGCGATAACGGTCCTTTTTCAGTAAAAAATCTGAAATACAGCGACGCGTCTTTCAACAGACGAAGCTCATTTACGTCGTAATTTATTACCCTGCCGTTTGTTGCAAGATCACGCGCATGATCTATAAGCCGTTTGCGGGCATTTGGTATCTTTTTGCAATCATCTGTTACATCTGCAAGACCTTTAACTTCTATAGATACGCCTGGTGTTACGGTAAAAGTATTTTCAAGCAAAATATTTACAGTCCTTATGTAATTCATCTGGTCCCGTTCTGAGTAGACTCTGTTTACGTCGATACGATTAAAGAGAGAATCGGGCTCCGGCAAAACGAATGCGCCTGTGTCCAGAAACATAACAGAATGGCCATTGCATGCTTCCGCCAGCCCAAAGTCTTCCATCCGAATTGAATGATAGGAATTTTTATAAAGTCATTTTGTAGAGCGTTTTCCGTTTTTAAGCATTTGACTCCAATCTACAAGAATGAAGATAACAGAGGAGACGGTGGAGCGCGTGGCGAAGCTTGCGCGCATCGAGCTTTCGGCACGCGAAGTGAAGAAATTCGAAAAGGACCTCAACGACATACTCACGGCATTCAAAACTCTTGACGAGGCGCCTACGGCTGAGCCAAGTTTTCAGCCGATAAAACTCGGCAATGTTATGCGAGATGACGAGCCTGAGCAGTGCCTGACAAATGAAGAGGCGCTGCGCAATACGAAACACAAGGAAAAAGGATTCTTCAAGGGGCCGAAGGCTGTATGACAAAATATAATATTTCTGTGCGCGAATTCCTGCACAAATCGAAGAGCGGCGAGATTGATTATGACGATTTCTCGGAAGCATACATCAAGGAACTTTCTGCCGTAAGCAAAAAATTGCATCTGATGCAGACAATCGCAAAAAAATCGCAGGCGCAGGAACCGATACTTTACGGACTTCCCGTCACGGTGAAAGATAATATTTGCACAAAAGGAATGCAAAGCTCTGCGGGATCAAAGATACTTGACGGTTACATACCGCCGTTTGATGCAACGTCTGTTGCAAGAGTCAGAGAAGCGGGCGGATTCATCGCGGGCAAAACGAATCAGGACGAATTCGGTTTCGGAACGTTCTCAACAAACAGCGCATACGGCATACCAAAAAACCCGTTTGATCCTGAGCGAAGCTGTGGTGGTAGTAGTGGTGGTGCGGCAGGCGTGATCGCGGCGCTGCAGTTCCCTCAGATTGCTCTGGCTGAGAGTACGGGCGGATCGATTTCTTGTCCTGCTGCTTTCTGCAACGTTGTCGGGCTTACGCCTACATACGGCTTAGTGAGCAGATACGGGCTCATTGACTATGCAAACAGTCTTGACAAAATAGGCGTCATCGCCAAAGACGTTCACGACGCGGCGCTTGGCTTGTCTGTTGTAGCAGGACATGACGACAAAGATTCAACCAGCCTTGATGTTCAGCGAAAAGATTATACGCGGCTTGAAATGGACATGAAGGGCGTCCGCATAGCCGTGCCGAAAGAATATTTTCACGGCGTAGACAGCGGCGTAGAGAAAAATGTCTGGGCTGCGATAAAGAAACTGGAGAGCAATGGCGCGACATACCAGGAAGTCTCACTGCCGACGACAAAGTACGCTCTGGCTGCTTATTACATAGTTGCAACAAGCGAAGCCTCGACAAATCTTTCAAAATTCTGCGGACTGCGATACGGCGCTTCTGATAAAATAGAAGGAAACTTCAACGATTATTTTACTAAAGTCAGAACTGCAGGCTTCGGCGAGGAAGCGAAGAGACGCATTATTCTTGGAACGTTTGCGCGAATGAGCGGATACAGGGAGCAATACTACATGAAAGCGATGCGCGTGCGCACGCAGATAATAAATGATTTCAAGAAAACTCTGAAAGCATTTGATGTGATAGCCGCGCCGACGATGCCAGTTACTGCTCCAAAGTTCACAGAGATAGAAAAGCTTACACCGCTGCAGAATTACCAGATGGACGTGCTGACGGTGCCGGTAAATCTTGCAGGCATGCCGCACATATCGGTGCCGTGTGCTGATTTCACAGGACTCCACTTGATCGGTGACCACTTAGAAGAACAACGTTTGCTTAGCATCGCAGGATGCTACGAGATGATAAGATGAAAAAACCGGTTATATTCATAGATTTCGGCGGGGTCTATTTTACTTACGCGTCTCACGGACTTAAACCATTTTTCAAGAAATTCAATGTAACACATGACAAGATGCTGAAAATACTTGTTGGTGGTACTAATTGGACTAATCACGCAACCGGTAAAACTGACGAAGATACTTACTGGAAATACGTGGCAAAGAAACTTAATGCTTCGGATAAGCAGATAGACGAGATAAGAACTATTTGGTATAACCATCCTTCAGTACAAGATGGTATGGCTAAATTAATAAAAAATTTGAAGAAAAAATATACTGTAGCTGCACTTTCAAGCATAACAGCTCCTTGGATAGAAGTTCTTGAAAAAAATCATAATATTTCTGAAATATTTCATGACCATCATTATTCTTTTGACCATGGAATCGACAAGCCTGATGCGGAATTCTTCATGAGTGCAGCAAAGAAACTTAACGTCAAACCTGAAGATTGTATAGTCGTTGACGACATGAAAAAATTCCTTTCAAGTGTCAAAAAAACAGGTGCGAAGACGATTTTATTCAAAGATGCAAAACAGCTTGAAAGGGACCTCAGAAAATTAGGTGTAGAAGTATGAAAATAGTAGACAAGATGAAACTGGATGACGGAAAAGAGATAGTTTTCAGGACACCAACCATAAAGGATTCTGCAAATGTCTGCGCGTTCTATAACAAAGTCATAAAGGAAACACAATTCCTTTCTAGGATAACGCCCGTAACGTTGAAAGAAGAAAAAAAGTGGGTCGAATCTATGGGGAAAAAAGTAAAGAAGAAAGATGCTGTATACATGGGAGCTTTTTTCAGTGGTAAATTAATTGGCTCAACCAGCGTAGAGAGAAAATCTGAACAGACACAAAAACATGTAGGAGTTTTTGGTATATGTATTTTACAGGAGTTCACAGGAAAAGGCATTGGCAAGAAATTAATGGAACTTGCAGAGAAAAATGCAAGAGGAATGAAAATTGAAATAATGTTTCTTTCTGTGTACGGGCAGAATAACATAGCCCAAGGTCTTTACAGAAAGATGGGATTTAATGAAATTGGTAAGATGTCTAATGGCATAAAACATGGGTCAGAATACGACGACGACATATTGATGTGCAAGGTGCTGAAATGAAAATAGGATTAGAAGTTCACGTACAGCTGAATACGAAGACGAAGTTATTCTGCGGATGCCCTAACTCTGTGCCGAAAGACGCACAAGGTGCGTCAGCCATCCAGGAGAAGCCTAACGTGCATGTGTGCGAGTATTGCATCGGCATGCCCGGCAGCAAGCCACGCGTCAACAAAAAAGCCGTTGATTATGCAATAATGATCGGGCACGCACTTGACTGCAAGATAAACAGTCCTACTTTCTTTTCACGGAAAGCATATTTCTATCCCGACATGGGAAAGAACTTCCAGATAACGCAGTATGAAGTGCCCGTTGCTTCAGGCGGCATCATGAAACTCGGACCGAAGAAGATAACAATAAAACGGATACAGATCGAGGAAGATCCTGCGCGTCTTGTGCACGTCGGCGGCGGGATAACGACGGCACAGTATGTGCTTATGGACTACAACCGATCGGGCACGCCGCTGGTTGAGATAGTAACGGAACCGGATTTCGAAAGCCCTAAAGAGGCGCGCGATTTCTTACAGAAGCTCTCCAGTATATTGCAGTACCTTGGAGTGTATGACCCTGACGTTGAGGGATCGATGAGAGTGGATGCAAACGTATCCGTCGGTTCTGTTAGAGTGGAGATAAAAAATATTACAGGCTTCAAGGAAGTCGAGAGGGCGCTCAGCTATGAAATAATACGGCAGAAGAATGCCATCCGCCGCAACAGTGCTATCGCACGCGAGACGAGAGCGTGGGACGCGGACGCTAATGTCACACGTTCGCTGCGATCCAAGGAACAGGAAGAGGATTACGGTTACATATTCGAAGGCGATCTGCCAAGCTTCTCTTTTGGCAACGATATGCTTGCGCACCTGCGGGCGGCGATACCGGAACTGCCGGACCAGAAGGCAAAACGCTACGGGCAGATGAAGATAAACCAGGAGATTGCCGAGGCTATAGTCAGCGAACCTGATCTTGCTAATATGTTCGAGAAGGTAATCGAAAAGATTGACACGCAGCTTGCCGCGAAGTGGTTTGCCGGCGATATCAAGAAGACGCTCAATTATAATAATCTTCATGTGCGCAACAGCAAACTGACTGCAGGAAAAATAATACGGCTTCTTTCTTCGGTGCAGAACAAGGAGATCACGGACCATACGGCTGAGATGATGCTGAGAGACATGACAGTAAAAGAGGTCCAGCTCGATGACCTCGGTCATTCAAGCAGGATACACGACGAAAAGATTCTTGAAAAGGCGATACAGGAAGTTCTTGGCACGAACAGCAAGGCAGTGCTCGACTACAAATCGGGCAAAACGGAAAGCTTCAACTTCCTTGTAGGCCAGGTCATGCGCAAAACACAAGGACGCGGCGACTCGGATACTATACGCAAGCTGCTGAAGAAATTAATCTAAACGGCGAAAGCTCCGAGCTCTATCAGGGCGAACACCGCGTAGACCGCAAAAAGCAGCAGACCTTCTTTCCAGTTTATCATTCTTTTCCTGTCCAGCATGAAGCTTATCAGCAGGGCTGAGAATATCATGAACATCATGCCCAAAGCAAATACAATACCTGTTTCTACAGGATGTATGAGCGCAACTATGCCGATTGAGAGTGTCGAATCTATCGCGACGTTCCCGAGTATATCGCCGAACGCTATTTCCTTGTGCTTTGCCATTACGGCCCGCAGCGAGAATGTGAGTTCCGGCAGCGTCGTGCCTAACGACACCAGAAACAGAGCAATGACAACCGCCGGCACATAAATTTCGGTGGCTATAACCACGGCGGAACTGACCATAAAATTGGCAGCTGCGAAAAGCAGCGCCATGGAAACCGCAAAAATAAGCATGTTTTTGGCGACGTCTTTCTTGTTTATCGGCCCGCTTCCGCGTAACCTCTCGCTGCGGAACGTGTTTGCTATGTAGATGATGAATACAGTTATAAGTATCAGGCCGTCATCGCGCGACAGATGGCCGTCCAGCATGAATACTGCAGGCATGCCCGTGAGAATAAGAAATCCGAGATTGTTCTTCAGTATAGACTTATCCGCTTTTATTTTCCTGCCGACTATGGCTATTATGCCTATAACTATCGTAAGGTCGGCGATATTGGATCCGATAAGAGTTCCAATGCCTATCTCAGGGGATCCTGCAAACGCAGAGTTAATTCCTATGAATAATTCGGGAGTTATGGAAATCAGTCCGGCTATCGCGAACGCAATGAAGAAATCCGAGATCCTCAAACTTTTTCCGACACTTGAAATAGACCGGACGGCGTAGCTGGCGCTCTTTACAAGAAGCAGGCTCGCGCCCAGAAACAGGGCAAGATTCTCCAAAAGCATTATTAGATTTGTATTGCGCAGTAGAAAAACGTTTCTAATGTGTATAAGATTGATTAAGTGAGCCCGGAGGGATTCGAACCCCCGGCCTTCTGGTCTCTTCTTACTGCTTTTCTTTCCGCCAGCGCTTTCGAACCGACAGAAGCTGCGAAGCAACTTCATTTTGTCGCGAAAGGGCTGTCCGAAGCCAGACGCTCTATCCAGGCTAAGCTACGGGCCCATATTTAGACTATCTCATCTGAAACCTATAAAAGAATTTAAGCTATCATTACAATCAAATAAGCGGGATGACGATGAAAAAAGAGAAGATAAGCGGGCTGACAGCCGTATACAGAAAAGTGAAAGAGGGCTACGTGGCATACGTGGAGGAAATACCTGGGGTGAATACTCAGGGCGCTGACCTAAAAGAGGCGAAAGAGAACCTATTTGATGCACTGAGAGAGATTTTGGAAGCTAACAGGGAAATGGCAGAAAAAGATATATACGGTCATGATGTCTTGAGAGAAAAAATTTCGATAGATCTTTGATGAAACGAAGAAACCTTATAGATCACCTCACTTCTACTGGGTGCATATTATTGCGGGAAGGCAGCAAACACACAATTTTCTACAACCCAATCACGAAAAGAACGTCTTCGCTTTTTAGAAATCAATGATTTCCTTGCTAAGAAGATATGTAAGGATCTTGGTATACCGGAACTGATCTAGCGTGCTATTGGAGATACGCATTTAAGTTTTTGAAAACAACTGAATGGCATGGCAAAAACAACTACGATAAAGCAGAAAGTTCTGATTCCGTGGGTGAAGCCAGCTGAAGTATACGAGGCATTTCTAAGTTCGAAAGGGCACACGGCTCTGACTGGAAGCAAGGCTACCGCGAGCGATAAAGTCGGCGGAAGATTCACGGCTTGGGACGGCTACATATTCGGGAAAAACGTCAAACTTGTTGCCAACAAGAAAATAGTTCAGGAGTGGCAGACTACAGAATGGCCAGAAGATGCAGAGCCGTCGACGTTCGAACTAACCTTTACTGCAAAGAAAGGCGGAACAGAAATTTCTATGGTTCATTCGAATGTGCCGGCAGAACAAGCGGCAGGGTACAAGAGTGGCTGGAATGAGTTCTACTGGAACCCGATGAAGAAATATTTCGCCGGAAGGAAATGAATGCCAAGAATGTGGCATATTATGTGATCATTATGGGAAAATATCATAACCTCAAACTTCCCGGAGAAAGTAAGGCGTATCGCGCCACGCGCGACAAGCTTCTCGCAGAAGAGATGAAGCTGAGAAGAAATGTCGAGTCTGTTGCCGCTTTGCGACGAAAGCTGCCCTTCAGCGGGAAACTGAAAGAGGACTATGTCTTTGACGAGATGAAAAACAACGGGAAAATATCAAAGACAAAGTTTTCAGAGCTATTTCTATCAGGCAAGAACACGCTGATAGTATACAATTTCATGTACCACCCGAACGCGAAAAAGCCGTGCCCCATGTGCACATCACTTCTTGATGGATTAAACGGCAATGCACCCTATATTTCTGACAGAGTTAATTTTGTCGTCGTTGCAAAGGCGCCTATTGAGAAGATACAGAGCTGGGCGGCAGAGCGCGGATGGAATAAATTGAGATTATTATCATCTTTTGGCAACACGTATAACGCCGATTATCTCGGAGAGACGCCTGCCGGCGACCAGATGCCTTCGCTAAACGTTTTCCAGAAGACGCAAAAAGGAATGTTTCATTTCTACAACACCGAACTTCTCTTTGCCCCTGCCGAGAGCGGACAGGGCTCGCGCCATGTGGACATGCTGTGGCCGCTCTGGAACATGTTTGATCTGGCGCCAGAAGGCCGTGGAAAAAACTGGGACCCTAATTATCAGAAATAAACCAGATAACGATTGAAGATGGACTATTTTTTAAGGCACGACAAGTTTGACGTAGTCAGCTCTTTTGTTTTTCCTTATATCTGTCATGAACTGCGTTATCTTCTCGGCAGGTCCGTGAAGCACGAAAAGCTCAAGGCACTTGTCGTGGCAAAGATTGCTGTGGACCTGCGTGCTTATTATGTCCTCGTACTTGTGCTTTGTTTTTATGAACACGTCCTCGAACTTCTTGTCATGCATCATTATCAGCACACACTCAGCATGACCTTTTAACCGCTCTTTTTCTTTCAGATCGTCAAGCAGGAGCTTGACGCCTGAACGTATGACTTCGGATCGGCCAGAGAAGCCCTGTATGTTATCTATGTCTTTCAGGAGTTGCTCACTAAGAGACATACTGATTATTTTTGACATAAGTATCAATTATTAATTATTCATCTGAACTGCCGTATAGTTATTAACAAATAAGCTTAAATTTAATAATTGACATAAAGCTGTTATGATACTTGCAATCGTATGCGCCATTATAGCAGGCCTGTCTGATTTGCTGGGCGGGCTGATCGCATACAAAACGAAGCTGAGCACGATAACACCACGCTACATAATAGCCTTCGCGTCGGGCATAATGATTACGGTCGCGTTCATTGATGTCCTTCCTGAGATAGACATGAAGACGCAGGGGTACGTTGTGCTTCTCGGCTTTATTGTGTTTTATCTCGTCGAAAAGCTGTTCATGCTGCACGCGTGCGGCGAGCACGAGTGCAAGGTGCACAAGATGAGCGGCGTAACCGTGTTCGGCATGGCGCTTGACAATGTTATTGACGGTATCGGCATAGCAGTAGCGTTTGTTGTCAATCCGCTCCTCGGGGCGCTTATAACTGTCGGCGTCGTGGTACATGAAATACCTCAAGGGATAGCGTCCGTAGCCATAATGAAGCAGAGCAAATACAGCACGAAAAGGATGTTCGGCGTCCTTGCACTGGCAGGCGCGCTTTATCCTATCGGGGCGCTGCTCTCTGGCTTGATACCGCAGAATCTTTACATCTTCGTTCTGGCGTTCGTCGCGGGCGATTTCATATACATAGGTGCGTCGGACCTCTTGCCGGAGGCGCACAAGAAATTCAACATCGCGGTAATACTTAGTGTGCTCGCAGGCGTTGTATTTATCATACTCCTGAAGTCCGTGTTTCCGGCAATTTAAGCTTAAAAGGTTAGTTTCTTAATTCAAGATTGCGATCCCCTAGTCTTTGTAAGAAGAATAAGGTGGATGCAAAGCGGGCTCCCTTAGTCTAGCCCGGTCATGTAAACTTCGACGATGAATGACGCACTTTGTGCGTCTGTCGTTATCGAAGTTTAATCAAGAAAGGACGGAAGACACCGAAAGGATAGTGGCCTCTCACGCCGCGGACACGGGTTCAAATCCCGTAGGGAGCATAAAAATTTGAACCCACAGGTTCACGCTCGAATAACCGAAGGTTATTCGGCGGCTCGGAGACCTCTGGTCTCCGCAGCAATCCCGTAGGGAGCATTTAACTGGAAGTTCAATCCCCCAAACTGAAATTTGCACATGTCAGGGCTATCTTTATATAATAAAATAAACAATACAAAATGTGCGTCTATATGGGAATATTTGACAGTCTAAAGCGACACGCTGAGTCCGAAATCGAACAGTGTATA
>Ga0209542_10013726_pt1 | contig 13903 bp, 14 predicted proteins | sample RifCSPhighO2_01_FD_184028 | JGI IMG/M metagenome (GOLD analysis project Ga0209542, IMG submission 184028) | Soil microbial communities from Rifle, Colorado - Rifle CSP2_plank highO2_0.1 (SPAdes) (version 2) | ecosystem: Environmental > Terrestrial > Deep subsurface > Rock core/Sediment ...
AAGTATCGGAACGAGGTCATTTTCGGAGTGGTTTTCTTTGGCCGCCAACAAAGAAAACCACTGATTCTGCGGCACGCCGCGCGCTTCGCGCGCGTGGAGGGTGAGGTTCGAGCCGAAGATTTTTTGGAGGGAGGATTTTTTGGAGGGGTAGTCTTTGGATTTGGCTATTTCTTCAAGCAATGAGGCGTCCTTTAGCCATGCTCGCATGGGTTCGAGCCACACGGCGGCGTCTCGTTCAAGAAGCAGGATTCGCTCCTGCGCCGACTTCTTTTCGGACATCAGCGCGCGCTTCCTTTCGAGATAGTCGCCGCGCTCAATATCCTGTTCGACAAAGAGGTCGGTGATACGGGCAATTTTGCCGTCCAAGTCGGCAATCTTTGCCCGCATCGCTTGGACGGACGCCGCCGTGGTTTGAGAGGCATCCGCCGCATCTCGTTCGGCCATTGCGTCTAATTCTTTCGCCCAATGCGGCGGCAGAACGAATTTTGCGAGCAAGTCGGAGAGTTGCGAGTCCAACGATTCTTCCCGCACATACGGTTGTGAGCAATGGGCGGCGGCTTTCTTTTTCGTACAGCGATAGTAAATGTAGCGGTGGACGTTGCCGTTTTTCTGCCGCTTCAACTTGTCCTCGGCGGTGATGGAAAAGCCGCACTCGCCGCATCGCAAGAGGCCGCAATATGCTTGCGGCTCGTTCGTCGGTTTGTGGTGCGCACGACTGCGAAGCGCGAGGACTTTTTGCACCGCGTCAAAAAGCTCCTTGCTCACGACGGGCGTATGCGTGCCCTCGTACATTTCGCCGCTGTACGCGAAGTGGCCGAAGTAAAACGGATTGGAGAGCAGGAATGTTATCTGGTCTTTTTTGAGAGGTCTGCCGCCGCCCTTGCTCCACCCTCGCGTAGCTCCCGTCTTGACGCCGTGTTGAAAAAGAAAGTTTGCGACATCTTCGAGCCGCGATTCATTCTTTGCATACAACTCGAATGCCTTACGCACGAGCGGCGCTTTGCGCCGATCCACCACTATAGTCTTGGTGTATGGGTCATTGAGATAGCCCAAGGGCGCGGTACTTGGATATATACCCATTCGCGCTTTCTGCCGGAGACCTCGTGTCACATTCACGCTCAAATCGCGGATGTACTGATTGGCCATGCCGAACTCCACGGACATGAGAAGTACGTTGTCATGCGGGAAATACGCTTTGTCGTGCGTAACGATTTTTTGGATAGTGCCCTGTTGCAAAAGCCAACTAATGCGTCCGCTGTCCACCGGATTGCGCGAAAGGCGGTCTATTTTCCAACACACTATGCCTTGCGCCTCGCCGCGCTCGATACGCTTTAGCATTTCCTCGAACACGGGACGGCCGGGCATCTTCGCGCTCCGCTTTTCCACGAACTCCTCCGCAATCTCTAACCCGTCGCGCTTGGCGAGTGTGCGCAATTCCGCCAACTGCGCCTCGATAGACAACACTTGTTTGTCCTCGACATCGGTGCTTTTGCGAGCGTAGAGGAAATACTGCATCATTCAATTATAACTCCTATGACTCACATACTAGGCAGGAATGAGAAATGTCATTGCGGAAGTGGTCAAAAGTACAAAAGATGCTGTCTAGACAAAGACGAAAAAAGGGCGAAACTCAAGCAAAGAGTCATGACTATTACTCGCCGCGATTTTATATCTGGTCCGTACAAGATATGCCCGAATCAGGAATGTGCCACTGATAATACATTTGGAGTTTTTATGTCCATCGAGGGCGCGCGGGCATACACCAGAGAATGTTACCGATGCGGACATCAACAGGATTTTGCACTTCCGGAAATCAAGAAAAAAATAGTCTATCTCGACCAATTTGTCGTGAGCAATTTAATAAAGTTGCTTGATAAGTCCCATTCGAGTCACATGAGAATAAAAAGCGATCCATTTTGGGAAACGCTTTTTGTTAAACTTGAAAGGGCATGCAAGTCGCAGGCAATTGTTTGCCCCGACAGTTTTTATCATAGGGACGAATCACTAACGGGCAACATTGATTTTCGTTCGATGAAAAGATTGTACGAGCACTTTTCGAGCGGCAAGACCCTGTATCCGAGTGTTGTGATAGAAAGAAATCAAGTCGAACAACATTTTGAGGGATGGCTAGAAAGTAGAAAAGTCGTGTTCACGCTTGAGCCCGAAGATATCGCCTTTGATAGAAGTTTGCACAGTTGGTCGGTTGGTTTAAGGGTATCGGTTGGCGGAGGCCCCCATCTTGGGCAATTGGAAAGTCTCCAAAGGAGCAACGCTAGCACCAAAGAGCAACTCAAGCATGTTTGGGCGCGGTGGCAGGCTGAAAAGAGTGTCAATTTCACTGAGCGAGTCAGAGAGGAAACGTTGGCCATGGGTAAAGGATTAGTGGCCGCTGCGAAACAGTTTGCAGAAAGACGAGCCGCCGCCGTATCAAAGATGGCTAGAGGAGAGGGATACGAAATGGATTTGGATGACTTTTTGCCGCCAATGACCAATGACGTAATTGAGTCAATCGTGCGGGTGGCGCGAACGAAAAAGATGCCGGAGGAACAGATTCCAACGACAATCATCAAATACTTTACCGACGTAGACGCACTCCTCGAAGTGCCGCAAATCCGAATCAGTTCCGTCATGTTTGCAGGGTGGGCACACAGGGCAGCAAATGGTAAAAAAGATGCGCCGAAATCAACAACGGATGTACAATTTATTTCAAGCTACTTACCATACTGTGATGCGCTGTTTGTCGATAAAGAATCCGCAGAAATCCTTACGCTATTTCCCAAGAATACTCCCGAACATCTGCGACTGAGAGAATTTTCCGCAAAGATATTTTCTCTAAACAATAGGGACAAGTTTTTGGAATATCTTGACCAAGTCGTAGCCGAAATCCCCGAAGAACAAATCTCCATACTAAAGGACATGAGTGGCGACGATTATGCCGAACCGTATTGGACCATAATCGAGCACGATAAGGCAGAAAGGGAGCTTCGCTGATTAGTACTTTTCAGCGAAGGGTTGGTGCGCGCACGGGTGGGTGGGGCAAACACATATCAATCTTTGCGCCTCGCCATTCCTTAAAGAATTTTGTATGGCGAGGCACCGCATTGTATTTGAATCACGCCCGTCCTTTTTCCTAAAAGGAAGCCGCCCCTCGCCTTTGCCGCCCATTCCTTTTTTCAAATCCCCCCCCCCGCAAAAAATCAGAATGGAGAGGAGCGGCAAGGCGAGAGGGCGGGACGCGCGGTACTCCGCGCGTGGTGGGATTCAGCATTGGCACTCAATCGGGGCGTACGATGCAGTTTCAAGCCACCACGCACGCGGCGCGTGCGAAGTGGGTTCGCGCAGAGTGTAGAATTAGATCATTCGACAGTTTAGTGCAGGTGTATACTTGCGGCATGAGTGAAGAAAAGAAGGCGGAGGCCCTTGCGTTTTTGCGTAATCATACTGCGGGGGTGCTTGCGACCTGCGGGACTGACGGCGTGCCGCATGCGAGCGCAGTCTTTTATGTTGCGGATGCGAAATTCAATTTGCATTTCATAACGCTGATGAACAGTCGTAAGTACAAAGCGCTCAAAGAAAATCCGCGCGTTGCCTTTACCGTCGGAACACAAGATGTCCCACAGACCATACAGATTGAGGGTATTGCGGAAGAAATACTGACGAACCGTGAGAAAAATATGGAATCGGCGAAGCTTATCGATGTCCTCATGCAAAACAGCACGCGCTACTATGCGCCGCTTACGAAAATGGACAAGGCAGGGCTCGTACTCGTGTGGATACAGCCGACGTGGATACGGTGGGCCGACTACACGAGCAAAGAGGCAACCGGTAATGAGAATGTCTGGACAGAGTTCAGCGCGCGGTAGTTCAGCGCTCCTTCATGGAGTCGCTCCTATGGTAGAGTAGTGCGACTAGCAAGATAACAGCGCATATATTTGTATGAAAAATCTCGTATACATTATCATTGCAATTCTTGTCATCGGTGGCGGCTGGTGGTGGTACACCAACAATCGCGACGCAGGCACAGCAAATACTGCAGACAGCGCTGCGGGCGGGACGATGCTCGCGGGTACCGCGACCGGCAACGAAACGGCTGGCACAGATACCGACCTTGGCTCAAGCGCCAATCCCACTGTCGTCGTCGACGTAAGCGGCGCCAACTTCCGTTTCTCGAAAGCCGAGATTCGCGTAAAGGAAGGAGACACCGTGCAGATGAACTTCACAGCAGGTGATATGCAGCACGATTGGGTCATCGATGAATTCAGTGCGCGTACGGCAATCGTGCCATCGGGACAGAGTTCTTCTGTGACCTTTGTGGCCGATAAAAAGGGCACATTCGAGTATTACTGCTCAGTCGGTCAACACCGTGCAAACGGAATGGTCGGTAAGCTCATTGTCGAATAGACGGCGCGTCCTCTTGGTGTATACAGCACGGCCCGCCTCGCGGGCCGTGGTCTTTACTATCTAGGCGTTTATCGTATAATCCCGCATTAGAGCATATTGGCTCTGGTCGTATCGGGGCACTGCGCCTCGTAGACCTCAACTGGAGGACGGGAAATGAAGTCAGTCGTCGGCATTATCATCGTCGCCGCATTCACGGCCTGCGGCGTTCTGCTGGCCATGGAAAGCGGGTTGAATTTGCAAGCCTTCGTCGAGCTGGTCAAGAATCCGCCGAAGCACCTGCTGCCCTCGGTTATCGGCCTCTCGCTCAGCGGTGCCCTCATGGTTCTCTACCTGCTGGTCGTATGCCGGCGCGCCTTCGTGGCGCTCGGGGCGGTGCTGCTCTTCACGTACTGCTCGCTGAAGCTGTATGTGATTGCGGACGGCAACGTCGAGAAGATCGTCAACGCCATCGTTTCGCCAGTGACGCCGAAGGAGCTGCTGCTCGTCGTCGGCGCCGTGGTTTCGCTCGTCGTCATCATCTACATCGCTCTGCGGACGTCGAAAGTCATCGTCACGCAGGACGAGAAGTTCGATGCACTCGAGCGGCAGCTCGCCGACGCAACAGCATGGATCTCTGCGCGTGAAGGCAAGCACGAGAAAGCGGCACATCTGAAGACGGAATACGTCGCGCTCATGGCCCGGCGCGCGGCGCTCTCGGATCCGTCGAGCGGTCTTAGCGCGCTTATGCGGCAGCTCACCAGTTTGCGCGGTGAGCACGACAGCGAAGTCGGTGCGCTCATGCTGAACGGCGATGCAGTCCGCGTATTCGACCAATTGCCGGCGCATATCGAGGAGGCACGGACCTTGCTCGGCAAGATCGAACAAGCTGTCATCGCACTGCCGCAATTGAAAGTGCAGGTCGACGAGCTCGTGAGTCGCGCGGCAACGCTCGAAGAAGGCCGTGCCATCCGCGTCAGCGACATCGACGATCTGCACGAGAAGCTGAACGGATTGAGCGACGAAGGCGGCGACGGCAAGATCGCCAACCTCAACGAAGGCCACTCCGACTATGCGGGCACGTTCACTGAGCAGGTGGCCGATCTCGTCGAGAAGGCCAACACTATCGAAAAGCCCTTGGGCGAGATCGAAGCGGCAGCGGCAAAGCTGCTCGAGATCAAGACTCGAGAGACCGCCTTCCAGGCACGGGTGAAGCGGCTGGAAAGTGCAAGGGACGGCGTCATTGCACTTATCCGTTCTCTGCGCAAGGCGCTTGATGAACTGCTCGACGACAACAACGGTGGTCGCATCGGTGACATCAAGGCCGGCGAAGGTAGCCAGAACGGCGATCTGGAAGATCAGGTACGCAAGGTGCAGGATCAGGCAGCGAGGATATTGGAGGAGCTGGAGAAGCTCGATCAAGTACCAGCGCAGATCAGCCAGATCCGTCGCAGCCTCGCTCAGGAAGCCATCAAGGCGGGCGACGTGAAAGCGGTAGGTTAAGCCGCGGCCACGTTTAGAGAGCGAAATGCACAAGAATCAGCCGCGCGGGCAACCGCGCGGCCATCTTTTTGGTATACCCCATGAGATAACCACGACAACGAAGTGTACGAGCATAGATTATGCATATCTCACGGGGTATACTCACCCGAATGGAATCTGATGTGAAAGATATCGGGCTTGCTGGTGCGGGGAAGAAACGCATCGAATGGGCAGAGCGCGACATGCCCGTTCTTCGCTCCATCCGAGAGCGGTTTGAAAAGGAGCAGCCGCTTAAGGGAATTACACTTGCCGCGTGCCTCCACGTGACCGCTGAGACAGCGAATCTGATGCGCACACTGAAGGCGGGAGGCGCCACGGTATACCTCTCTGCCTCCAACCCTCTCTCTACGCAGGACGATGTGGCCGCCTCACTCGTACAGGATTTTGATATACCGACCTACGCGATAAAAGGGGAGAGCCGTGAGACATTTTTTTCGCATCTTGAAGCAATCATAGCGCAGAAGCCGCAGCTCACGATGGACGACGGCGCCGACCTCGTATCGACCATACACCAGACGCATGCGGAGCTTCTGCCGCAGATGCTCGGCGGAACCGAGGAGACCACAACCGGCGTCATCCGCCTGCGTGCCATGCACAAAGACGGCGCGCTCAAGATGCCGGTCGTTGCGGTCAATGATGCAAAAACTAAGAATCTCTTCGACAATCGCTACGGCACGGGACAATCAACTCTCGATGGCATCATTCGCGCAACAGACATGCTCATCGCAGGCAAGACAGTCGTCATCGCCGGATACGGTTGGTGCGGCAAAGGTCTCGCGATGCGCGCAAAAGGAATGGGCGCTGGCGTCATTGTCACGGAAGTAGACCCTATCAAGGCACTTGAGGCGGCGATGGATGGCTTCTATGTGACGACGATGTCGAATGCCGCAAAAGTCGGGGATCTCTTCTGCACGGTCACCGGAAATATCAACGTGATTACAAAGGAGCACTTTCTCGAGATGAAAGACGGTGCCTTCGTGTGCAATGCGGGTCATTTTGATGTCGAGATAAATCTGAGGGACCTCGCCAGCGTCTCAGAGGGTACACCGACAGAGGTGCGCTCGTTTGTACAGGAATATCGCGTGCGGGGGAAACGCATCTACGTACTCGCGGAGGGAAGGCTCGTGAATCTGGCTGCCGCCGAGGGTCACCCTGCGTCAGTGATGGATATGAGTTTCGCGACGCAGGCGCTCGCTGCCGAATGGATGGCATTGCAGAAAGGCCTTGCGCCGGCGGTGTACGACGTACCCGAAGAAATGGAGCGCCATATAGCGACCCTCAAGCTCAAATCGATGGGCAATACAATCGATATACTCTCAAAAGAGCAGCACGAGTACCTCCAAAGCTGGCAACACGGCACGTAAGGCCTGGCCTTACTCTGAGAACCCACGGTTCTCAGCGCCCCGCCTATCCTTGAGGATAGACTGAGCTGCTCTCCTTCACGGGAAACCGCCCGCTGTTTCCCGGCCCCTTCCGCGCTTGCATTGGATGCAAACTAATTCCTATGGCTCTGTGGAGCCATTTCTACCTATTGACACCTTGACGTAGGCATGTTAGGATTGTGAAATAAGAGGCGAGAGCCTCTGACTCACAATGACATCTCTCGTTACAACGGCCCTCGCGGGCTTCTTTGTTTGGGCACCGCTCGGTGGAGTCCAGACGGAGGCGCAGATAGCGCCCATATACCCGACGTACACAGTCAGTATGACTGGGTACAACGCCGTGTCGGACCAAACTGACGGCGATCCCTTTACGACCGCGAGCGGGGCTTACTCCAACCCCGAAGTCATAGCCGCGCGGTCTGTCGATCTCAAAGAGGACTTGCCCTATGGGACGGTAATCGAGGTGATCGCGCACAATGACGTCGGCAATCCCAATTGCGGATACAGCGTCGTACATGAATACATCGGCTATCGCGTTGTCGCAGACTCGATGCATTCTCGCAAACGCAAACAAATAGATATTCTCCTCAACAACGAACCGTCGGTCCGCGCCGCAGGACGCGTGGTCAACCCCGCAGTCGCTCTCGGCGTGTGTCGCGAGATAGAGATACGTATCGTGGGAAAACTCGACATCAACGACATGCCCGATACGCAGGAAGAGCTCGTAGCCCGCATTGCGAAAGTCGAGAAGGCAGATGAACAACCGCTCGCACTCAGGCAGTTCGAGCGTTGACAGGAGTCAGCGGGGGACTGAAAGTGGGGCCATGCGGCCCTGTTTTCATATGGATATCGTCACGTCAAAAAAGGTGCGGCTCAATGGTCTTTGGTGGGGACCAAAAAAGGCGAGGACCGTCGTCATTATGGTACATGGGCTCACCGCTTCGGCATTTAGTATGGGCCGCCTCCGCGACGCACTCATAGACGGAAAGACAGCGGTACTCACGTTCAACAATCGCGGCTTCGAGCAACTGAGCGAAGTAAAACGGGGAAGCGGTCGCGAGACCGTCTGGGTGCCGGCAGGAGCGGGTAGGGAGGTATTTACAGATTGCGTTGATGACATTCAAGGAGCAATTAATGCAGCGCGAAAAGCGGGAGTGAGCGCTATCTATCTCGCTGGACATTCGACAGGCTGCCAGAAAATCGTGTACTGGGCTTCGCGAGGGAAGCGCACGGGAGTTGTGAAAGGCATCGTCCTCCTCGCGCCGCTCAGCGACTACGCAGGAACGGCAGAGAAATACAAGGGCGCACTCAGCCACGCGCGACGCCTCGTGAAGGTGAGAAAAGGTCGGGAGCTCATGCCGCAGAAGTTTGGACACTGGTTTCCTATCGAGGCACAGCGTTTCGTCAGTCTCTATGGGCGGGAATCGAAGGAAGAAATTTTCTCATACGCATCGGGTCGTACACCGACCGCCCTCAAAAGAGTGAAATTGCCCATTTTCGCACTCTTTGCGGGCTCCGATGAGCATGCGGATAGACCGGTCGAGCGCATCGCAGAGTGGTTTCGTCAAAGTCTAAAAAGGTCCGATTCAGTGCGCATAATCCCTCGAGCGGGACATAGCTTTCGGGGTGCGGAGGCGTCACTTGCTGCGAAAGTCAGAGTATTCATGAAAGTTGGATAACACATTTTCGTCTACACCGGTATACTGATTCTATGCCCGAAACCGTGACGCTCGACTTCATACGAAAGCATAAATCACACTGGCCGCTGATTGCGTGTGGAGCAATTGCGGTTTCATTTGGACTTTGGTGGCTGGCGTGGCAACAGCAGGTCGATACGACCATACATATCCCAATACAGTGGGGGCGTTTTGCCGCTGAGCAATTGCTCACAGCTCCAGCACGCAGCGACGCGACATACAGCACCGGTGCGACGCGCACACGCTCATCGAGGGATGTGGTCGCCGTGGCGGCGCGCCTCTCGGGCACGTCGTTTTTCAATACGCTTCTCGTTTCGACTGGCGTTGCAGCGGAGATCAGAGACAAAGCGGACGAAGAGTTCACGCTGTTTATTCCGACGGATGGCTCGATATCCCAATTGCCGCTCGGTACTATACGCGGCCTCTCGCGCCTCGAGCAGCAGCGTCTTGCACGACACCATGTGATTGTGGGACGTGCCGTCGATGTGGAAAGCCAAACGTCGGGCTCCATGCAGAGCCTTGCTGGGGAAACGCTCAATTTCAGCTACGGAGAAAACAAGCTTCCGATGGTCGGCAACGCAATCGTGGTGGGGGAATACCTTGCATCGAATGGTGTCGTCTATCTTGTGGAAAACGTCTTATTCCCGCCGATACGGTAACTTCATGAATCATTCATGTTCCCCGTGCTCTACTGCCTGCGATAACCACTTATTCATTACTACGCATATATGCAAAATCAGAATGTTTGGGTAGGTCTCGTCATCGTGATTGTCTTAGGCGCCGCTGGTTGGTGGTGGTACTCGAGTACACAAGATGCAGCAATCGACACAGGGGCAAATGCGACTTCGACAACCACGACTACGCGTACCCCCGCTCGCACGGTCGCAAATTCGTCGTCGGACGTCGCTACGATCGTGGCGAGCCTCTCGGGCACATCGCAGTTTAGTTCGCTGTTTGCCTCAACAGGTGTTGGGGCGACCATTGTGCCGCAGGCTTCGGGCAAATACACCGTCTTTGTACCGACCGACGGAGCGTTCAGTCAGTTGCCAGCTGGCACGATTTCGAGCATGACCGCGGCTGAGAAGAAGCGATTGGTGCAATACCATGTCGTCTCTGGCACCGCGATTGACGTCGATGCGCTTACGGCAGGCTACAAGACGGCGCTCTCGGGCGACCCGCTCAACTTCAAGTATGGTCCTGAACGCATTCCCATGGTCAACAGTGCGATTGTTATCGCACAATACAACGGGAGCAATGGCACGGTGTACCTCATAGATAACGTACTGATACCTCCTCAGCAATAGACGGCACGTGTCGTCGAACTCCCTCGATGCGTTCCGTGTCGGGGGATTTTCGCGTGCTCCAAAACGGTCATCTGCTGTGTTAGAATGCCGCCAACATGGCAGGGCATTTGGCGCACTACGAAGAATTCGCGGACACGCAGTCTGCAGGCTCATTTGCGGCAACCGAATTATATGAGGAGGTGCCTGCGCACGAAGAGGGAGGCATACACGTGGCTATAGCCGCAGAAAGGCTCGGCTCGGTGGCAGGGATTCCAATCACAAACGCACTCCTGACTTCGTGGCTCGTCATCGCGATACTTCTTGCGGTCGCGCTGGTAACGCGAAGCCGCCTTAGACTCATACCGAGCCGCTTTCAAGTGCTCCTCGAGACGATGGTTGAATTCGTCTACGACTACGTCGCCGAGACACTCGGCAGCCGTGAGTACGCTCGCAAATTCTTTCCACTCCTCATGACCATCTTTCTCTTTGTATTCATCGGCAACATGATTCATTTCGTCCCCGGCATCGGGTCTGTCGAGTACTTCGGAGAGGCTCTCCTGCGCGCACCGGCGACAGACCTCACCGTGCCGCTCACGCTCGCGATCATCTCGTTCTTCGTCATAGAATTTTCTGGTATTGCAGCGATAGGCGTGTGGAAATACGGCAGCAAATTCCTTGTAAATCCACTCCGCGATCCGATAGGGGCGGCCGTTGGCCTCATCGAGCTCATCGGCGAACTTGTACGAGTGGTCTCGCTCTCATTCCGGCTCTTTGGGAACATATTGGCGGGAGAAATCATCATTGCTGTCGCTATCTACTTCGCACCGTATCTCTTGCCGATACCGCTCATGATGTTCGAGATTTTTATTGGCACACTGCAAGCCGCCATTTTCTCTCTCCTCACCCTCTTCTTTATCAAACTCGCGCTCATGGAGCCGCACGGCTCCGAGGCGCACGCGCATTAAAAAAGTACGTAGGTTCGCGGAGTTCGTAAAGTGAAGTTGCAATGCAAAAGAAAAAGCCGGCTTAGGGTGCCGGCGGACCCGATTTCGATGCGTTGCGTCTCGGAAAGTTCACCGCAACTGCGGCGGCGATTGCGTAGGCGAGAAACGCCCACACCCCCAGCAACGGCATGTTGCTCGGCCAACCGAGTCGAAAGAGATACGGCACGATTACAGCCGTACCAACAGCCGCATAGAGAGCGTACCACCGCGATGAATTCCAACGCCGCTGCATAACTCCATTGACGGCGCCAATGGCGGCAGCGAGCAGCGCAACTGTAATCCATGGGTTGCCCATGTTCTATCTCCTTGTATTTGCGCTGGTCTCAGCGCCAATACTTATAATACCACGTCGGGAGCAGATGTCAACATCCAGAGTCTTCACATCACGTGATAGAATGTCGCCATCAATTGTTATTAATTATAAAGAAACTGAAATTCAGTATGGATATTGAAGTAGCAAAAACACTCGGCATGGCCATCGCGGTCGGCTTCGGAGTGCTCGGCCCCGGTATCGGTCTCGGCATTCTCGTAGGAAAGGCTCTCGAGGCAATAGGGCGCAATCCTGAGGCGGCAGGGCAGGTGCAGTCGACGATGTTTATCGGCATCGCGGTGACCGACGCGCTCGCCATTTTTGCCTTAGTCATCGGCTTCATCATCAAGTTTACGTAATTTTGGCGCGATGCGTTGCCGTGCCTCGGCTTTCTTCGTTTACCGTACGCTTCATACGGCTCGCTCTGAAAACCTTGCGGTCCTAGCCTCGCATCCAAAATGACGTAAACTGAGAAATCAAGAGTATGTCGGAATTATTTGCAGCATTCGGTATTGATTGGAAGCTCCTCATTGTGCAGGCGATTAATTTTGCGTTGCTCCTCACACTTCTCACGTACCTACTGTATAAACCGATTCTTCGGCTCATCGATGAACGCAGGGAGAAGGTGGCGGAGGGCGTACGCAAGGCACAGGCAGCGGATGCAGCGCTCGCGGATGCAAAAGTGACAGGTGAGCAGATGGTGGGCGATGCCGCGCGCGAAAGCGAAGCGATGGTCGCGGCCGCCCGCTCGCGCGCAGACGAAAAGGGCGTCGAAATCGTGCGCTCGGCAGAGCAGCGCGCGGCGGCACTCGTGAAGGATGCGGAGGCGAGGGCAGAGGAGGCGCAGCGCCTCGCGCTCTCTGAGAGCGAGAAGCAAATCGCGCGAGCCGCTATGCTTGCTGCGGAGAAGATATTGCGTGAGAAAGCAGCATAGTTCTGCGCAGCACCACATACATACTTATGGAAACAGCATACGCACAGGCACTCTGGAGAATGGTGACGGATGGCAAGACGCCGCATGCTGCAGTCGAAGCGCTGCGCACATTACTCACGAGAGAGGGGAGAGAAGCGCTTTTGCCGCGTATCGCCCGCGCATTCGAACGCCTCGCGGAGCGCGAAACGCACAAGACGGACATGATTCTCACCGTAGCTCGTGAAAAAGACGAGCGCGCGGCCAAAAAGGAGGCACAGGAGATGCTGTATCGGACGGGCCTCCTCTCCGCCGGAGGCGGATCCTCCTTCGGAGGAAAGACGCGAGTCGACGACACGCTCGTCGGCGGCTGGCGCCTCGAGGGCAGAGGGATGCTCGTCGATGCGAGCTACAAAACGCAATTATTGGATATGTATAATCGGGCAACTTCATAAACGCGTATGGATAGTTCAACAGTCGAGAAGATAATCAAAGAGATAGACCAACACACGCCTCGCCATGATGGCCAACACGTGGGTCGTGTGACCGCGGTGGGGGACGGGGTGGTCGCAATCGACGGACTCACCAAGGCAGTCATGTCAGAAGTGCTCCTTTTCGAGGAAGGCAAAGGCAAAAAACTTGCGGAATCAATGGACTCGAGCGGCGAGCTCTTCGGCCTCGTCTTGAACCTTGAAGAAGATGGCGTGCGAGCTACCATCCTTGGCGATACTGAGCGCGTACGAGAAGGCATGACCGTCAAATCCACCGGCCGCATTCTCGAAGTACCTTCCGGTGAGGAACTGCTCGGTAGGGTGGTGAATGCACTCGGCGAGCCGATCGACGGCAAAGGTCCATTTAAGAATCCGACTATGATGCCCGTCGAGCGCGAAGCAAAAGGTGTGATTCAGCGAAAAAGTGTCTCCGTTCCACTCCAGACTGGTATCAAGGCGATAGACGCGATGATACCGATTGGTCGCGGTCAGCGCGAACTCATCATTGGTGACCGCGGCACCGGTAAGACGACGGTCGCCATCGACACCATCTTGAACCAGAAGAACGAACCGAAAGCGACGCGCCCTATTTGCATCTATGTAGCCATCGGCCAGAAAGAGTCTAAGACCGCGCGCATCACACAGCAGCTGCGCGAAGCAGGGGCGCTCGAATACAGCATCATCGTTGATGCCCCCGCATCTGCGCCTGCTGCCCTTCAGTATCTCGCGCCATTCGCTGGCGTCGCCATCGCTGAATACTTTATGGACAATGGCAAGGATGTCCTCATCATCTACGATGACCTCTCGAAGCAGGCTGTCGCATACCGCGAACTCTCGCTTCTGCTTCGCCGTCCGCCGGGCCGCGAAGCATACCCCGGAGATATTTTCTACCTCCACTCACGTCTTC
>Ga0209542_10013727_pt1 | contig 13903 bp, 16 predicted proteins | sample RifCSPhighO2_01_FD_184028 | JGI IMG/M metagenome (GOLD analysis project Ga0209542, IMG submission 184028) | Soil microbial communities from Rifle, Colorado - Rifle CSP2_plank highO2_0.1 (SPAdes) (version 2) | ecosystem: Environmental > Terrestrial > Deep subsurface > Rock core/Sediment ...
TTCTGGTGTCCTAAAAATTCGACTGTCAAAGAAAGTGCCGTCAAGCCCCAGCCTTTAGGCTGGGGATAGGCACTTTCGTCGAATTTTTATGACACCGGAGATGCATAAAGTGCATCATTTTTACCCGGAGTATCTCCCTTCTTTCTCGGTAAAAACTTTAAACGTGAGGGAACTGATGGCAGAGAAGATGTCCGCATCTATTGGCAGAAACAGGCCGAGAGATCATTTTGATTTGTATAAAATACTCCAAAAGAACTTTCTTTTAGATTTAGATCTGGTCAGAAAAAAATGTGAACTGTCGGGGTATGAATTTGATATCACTAAAATGTTTAACAAAGCCCAGAAACTTAAGAAGCAGTGGGATGAAGAGATGGAGCAGTTCCTCCAGGAGAAGATTTCCTTTCAGGAAGTCATGACCACTTTAGCAAAGCATTTTCATCTGAAAGAAGAAAAGAAAAAGAAGCAAGCTCTTTTGTAAGTTAATCTCATCCTCTATGATGAACCAAAGGAATCTTTTGTTGTTCTAAAACACTATCTCAAACAAAAAACTTATTAAGTACAGATGACACTCTACCAAAAGAAGCTAGTTAGTAGTCTTTAGCTTCATAAAAGAGGCTAAGGCAAGGTCTTTTATTTCATAAAAGAGGCACGATGGACAGAACGGAATTATTGCTCAAATGCGGATTCTTTAAAGGAGATGCTAAAGAGAAGTACTGGTATAATCCTGATGCTCGTGAATATCAGCCTTATGATGGAAAATATGATCCCAATCATGCGGATGAAGAAGAGCGGGAAATGACCTTCCATCAAGCTCATGGGAGCGCTAATGTCGGCTTGGAAAGAACAGGATTTCCTACTCCTCTCAAGACCTATCGGATCTCTTTAGAGGTGTATGACTTGAGTTTGGAAGGGCCGTATTTCTGGATGGTGGAATACCTTCGCCAAAATTTTTCAAAAGTAGATAAAGTAGAAGATTCGTTTGCTGCAGCGGAAAATTCAGCTTTTTTTGGCATCACTCAGCAGAGGTTAGGCAGCCAGCAGGATAAGATTTCCCAATTCTTAGCGACGACAGGAAAGATGATCAAAGAGCTCTTTCAGATGGTCCGTGAGCTGCGGATTCTTGATGAGCGGTTAACGTACTATGAAGAAGCGGATGCGGAAACACAAAAGCCATTTGACAAGCGCAGCAAATCGGCAGAAATAACATTAAAAGGAATTTTTATCGATCTCGTCCAAGGCGGGGGAAAAAGTGCAGCTTCCGTCTATGGGATGTCTCGAGAATTAGAATATATCACGCTTCCCGACTTGTTTTTTGATACTCCTCCCTTAAAAACGATTGAAGAATTAGATCAGCATGTGGATAGCCTGCGCAAAAGCTTTAATGAGCACGTTTTGAGAGTTTTAGTGCGGCATCTTCGCCAATTCATCGAATGGAAAAAGAGGACGCACATCGAGCATAAAAGCAGAAAGAGGTTTATGTTGAGTTATCTGAAGCAGCATTTTGAGATCATCAACATGTATCTTACGTGGGTCAAGCCTTATCTGAGAAACGTTGAAAAGCTCTCGATGAAAGAAAAAAGCATGTCCATGCCGGAGATCGTTTCTGCTTTTGAAGGAAGTTTATTGGATGTGGAATTATTAGCGCAGTATAAACGGAAAGTCACCAAAGGCGTCGATGGATTTGAATGTCTTCTGGCAACATTTAATTATCGCACTAGGCCAGAGATGAAGGTTGTTCAGGAAGGATATCAGCGAGGGCCGGTGCACATAGGGAAATTTGAGATGAACATGCGTGCGTATCATTGGCTGCAGGAAGATATTGATAATTATAAAAAATTTAAAGAGAAGGAAGCGATGTGGCTGTTAGGCGACGTTTCTGTCTCCGTCCGAAAAGCGATGGAAGATCTAGGAACGGAATTAGATAAGTATCTTGAAGAAGCAAGTTCCGAACAGAAGCATAAGCCTATGGCTGTCAAGCCGTCAAAAGAAGAGAAAAAGTCCGTGATGCAGAAATTATTTGGAGATTTTTATCATTCTGGTAAAAAAAAGAAAAATAAAGCGGAGAAAGAAGAGTTGACGAAGGAGCAGAGGGAAGAGATCAAGTTCTTTAAAACGGTGAAAGGCGGTGGCCACGCGATCTACAACTGCTGGTATGCGTATCACACCTTTAAGAAGCATCATAAGCTGATCTCCTGGTAGACCATGGCTATAGAATTCTTAAGCTATGTTTGGGAACTTGTCGTATCTTGGCTGTCTTTGCTTTTTTATATCCCTTTTAAGAATCCTCACTTGTTGTGGGTATTAGGTCCCATTTGGATTGCCTGGTTTTTTGCCGAATTTTTTCAGGAGAAGAAAAAGACGACGTTTGGCAATGCTATCTCTAATGGAGTTGTTCCGGTATGGGTTTCTATCGATTGGACAAGGCTGATCATCTCTCAGATCACCGCAAAAAGTATCACTTTTGGAACAGGTGTTATCCTCAAGTTTCTCATCTGTCTCCTGGCATTCGTCTATGGAGTTATTATCATTGTGGGCGGAATCCGAGAGAAAGGTTTTGTCCATTATTTTGGAAGAACACGGGAAGTCACCTACATTTTGGCTGCTTTTACCCCGTTAGTGTATGGGGTTGTCGAATTAAGCGGGACGTTTTTCCTTTCTATCTTTCTGTTCTTTCCCGTCTTTTATTTTGTCATAGAATTTATTGATCGCATAACGCCTGATCCGGAAGAGATGGAAGATAGTGAAAGTACGGATAGCAAGCCTTCCCCAGAGCCTTCTTTTCCCATAGATTCTTCAATTGGGCAGCCGCAAAATAGTTCTTTTCCCTCGTCATCTTCACTGGATAGTTTTCCTTCTCAACCTTCTGAGCCGGATGTTCTTCAGAGAAGGCAATTTTATCCTTAGGGATTATTGTCTTTTCCAAGTATGTATTTAGTTTCCCAACAGAAATAGTGGCATTGACCTGCAAGAGCTCACTCTTGCTCGCTCAGGTCAACGTAAAATCCAGCCTGACTTTATGAATAACAGAAATGATTTAGTTTCTATTCTAAGCAGATGGTCAGGCAAGTAATCTTATCTTACGAAGCTCTTAATGGATTTTACCTCTTGACCAAGCCACTATTTTAACCAAACTAAATACACACCTTTCCAAGAAATGTTTTTAAACAGGTCTATCCTTAATATGAATATATGGCAAAGGATGATCAGGGGAAAGAAGATATGAAGAATCTCCCTCCGGAAGAGCGGATCAAGCGGCTGAAAAAGCTGGAAGAAGAGAAGAAGAAAGAGATTGCACAAGCAGAGAAAGAGATCCGTGACAGCGAAGATGAAATAAAGGAGAGAAGAAAGTGGAAAGACCGTGTTCCCATCCCTGAATTTGCTCGAGAAGATTTAGATCATTTAAGCCAGGATGCTTTAGAGATTCTGAAGACGAGAGGGCTTATTAAAGCAAAACCGCCGGAAAAGGCTTCTCCTAAAGTAATGTCGAAGAAGGAAGAGAGTTTGGAAGATACTGTTGTCCGTGAGCGCGTTTCCCGAGTTCCGGAAGGGATGCAGATGCAGTATGATCTTCCCGGAAGGCAGGATGTTGGCGTTGCCTATAAGCCCTTGAGCCAGATGGATATGCTGGGCATTTCCAAAGAGATCAAAAACATCTATCAGGCTGTTGAAGAGCGCGGCTACATCACTGGTGAAGAGCAGAAGAAAGTTGGTTATGCTTTATCTGAAGTGGAGAAAAGACTGGAAGATATCCAAGATGGAAAATATAGAAATTTTAATGATCAAGTTGCTGAAGCGGCAAACTTGATCCAGAAGATCGGCGGGCAGATGTATCATTCCAACAAGCCGGGAGTAAGTGGAAGGATGTATCAGTCGTAGTTCCTAAATATTTTTTCTTTATAGAGAGCAAGGTTTAAATACGTCTTTGCCTTTATTTCCGTAAAAGAGGCATAGGCTAAGGTCTTTGTTTCACAAAGAGGCATTGGAGTAAGTCTTTTACTCCGTAAAAGAGGCATGGGGGCAAGTCTTTTGCCCCGCAAAAGAGGCACGATGGTTCAATTTGGCTCATTTAATAGTGGATATCAAACTCCTATGGATAGAGATTATGGCCACCATGGCACGCTCCATGAAGGTATCCACAGCCCTAAAAATCTTTCTACCAATGATGTGGGCGTAGGCATGGGAGATTTTGGGATGAGTATGGGTCTAGGTCCCGTGCCAAACGTTCAAGCAGTGCAAGCAAAAGTTCGTCCTGGTTCTAAAACAGTAGAGTTTGTCTTCACTGGAGCTGGAAAAGGATCGGGGCAAGGGCAGACGCCAGAGATGTATGGCCTAAAGCAGCGACAGGCTTTGTCAGAGATGGGAAGAGCAAACAGAGTTGATTTTACCACGCACGCTACGGTAGGAGTATATGGTTTAGCAGGGATGGATCAGCAAGGAAATTTTTCTAAACAAAGCAGGAACATGGCACTGCAGGAAATCAAACGAGCAGTAGAATTTGCCAAAGATGTTGCTGCCGGTGGTCCGGTTGTCGTCCATACTGGTGAATTTCAGCGCCCGATCTATGATGCCGAATGGAACGGCAGAGATGAAGAATGGAAAGGGAAATTTAAGATGTATTCTGATGAGCCGGAACGGGCGTCGTATCGTGTCGTTGACACTAGGACTGGTGGATTGATCCAGGAAGCGAGGAAGAACAGAAAAGTTGCCCGGCAAGTGTGGAATAGGTATGACCATGATTCTGAGCAATGGAGTGAGCATGGGGGGAATAGTTATACCGATTCTAAAGGGAATATGGTCCAGCCGGGAGATTATGTGGATTATTATGGGAATAAGCTGGATATGGAGCTCCGTGTGCCAAAATATGATAAAGAGCAAGGAAGATTTATGGCAGAGCATCTGGATTGGAATGATTTAAAGAAAGAAGCGGAAGAGATGACCACGCGTGCCAGAGAAGTATGGAGAAGCTGGAAGAATGGTGAACTGAGTGATGAAAAATTTAGGAAATCGAATTGGGTGAAGTTTCAGGATGTTGACAGGGAAGAGGACATTAAAGTTCGTCCGGAAGAAGCGTATATCATCACTACGTTAGAAACGAACGCTGCCAACAGCAGAGGGTGGGCGTATTATTATGGTGCTGATTTTGCGGGCTCAGTGGAAGAGCTCAAGAAATTGGAAGATGCTTATGAGTTTTATAAAAAACTTGAATCGACGGTAGATCCGGAAGAGAAATGGAAATTGCAGAGAGAAATGCCGGGGTTTGCCGGGTTAGTGCCACCTGATGTGAAATATCCCTCTCAGCTCTTGAAAGAGAGGCTGAATCTCATGAAAGGGAAGATGAAACAAGGCCAGGAAGCTTCTGCTTCCCAATGGGCGCAGGCAGAGGAATCGATGGAGACCATTCGGCACGTAGAGAGCGCAGAAACCTATGCCCGGAAAGAAGCCGCTGATTCCTATGCATTAGCGGCCATAAAAGCGATGGAGCTAAGCAAGAATCTGCAGAAAAAAGGGGAATTGAAAAAACCGTTGACGATTGCCATGGAAAATTTATTTCCAGAAAGTTATGGTGCTCATCCTGACGAACTGATCGAGTTAGTTACCATCAGCAGAAAAAAGATGGAAAAGATGCTTGTTCAGCGTGGAATGTCTGACGAAGAAGCGCAAGAAAATTCAAAGAAGCATATTACCTCTACTCTGGACACTGGGCATCTGAATATGTGGAGGAAATATTGGATTGGCGACCAGAATAAGACTCTAGAACAGAATGATCAGGAATTTAATAACTGGATGCTGAAAAAAATAGGAAACATGATGGATGCTGGGATTATCGGGCACGTGCATATTGATGACAATTATGGCTATCATGATGATCATCTCGCTCCCGGTGAAGGGAACACTCCTATCAAAGAGATGGTAAAGCTCTTGAAGGAGAAAGGCTATAAGGGAGAACTGATCGTTGAGCCCGGTGCTGATTATACGACGGACGTTTCTGGATTCCACAGCGTGATGAAGACATGGAGATTATTTGGCAGCCCTGTGTATGGTGCAGGGGCCGGTGGCTCTATCCCTGGAGGAAGGCAATGGGGACAGGTGCAGTATGGCTGGTTTGGGCAGAACGCTCCTCCATATTTCACGTTTGGCACGTATTCACCGTCAGAAGACTGGACGCTGTGGAGCGGCGTGCAGATGGAGTAGAAATAGTTTAAGAGAAGTGTCTTTTATTTAATATCCAAGGCTCTCATGATCTTATCCAACTTTTGATTGATCTGATCAAGCCCACTGTTTGCTGGTCCAGAAGGTCCGGGACGTCTTGATTCTTGATCTCCCTCCTTTCTGAAACAGGAGCTGCAGTATACTGGCTTGTTACTTCTAGGTTTAAATGGGATTTCACATTGCTCTCCGCAGCTAGCACAGGTTGCCGGATACTTTCTCTGCTCAAAGGATTGTTCTGAGTCTCTTCTCTGAAATCTCCCTGAATCCCTCTTCTGAAATCTGCCAGAATCTCTTTTCTGGAACCTGTCTGAATCTCTGTCTCTAGATGGAGGAGCTCTTTCTCTGCTGAATCTTCTAGGTGCATCATCCCTAGGCTGGTCATATGTCCTTTTTTGAAATCTTCGTTCTCCCATTCTTCGCTCTCCCATCAGGCATCTCTAAAGAAAATTAATTTTCTTCTTCTTTTTTAAAACGCTGGTTTCTTTATAAATTCATGTGCTTTAGATCTCAAAATGGGAAGTCTCGTCAAAATGATATGATGAAGGCAATATACTTTGTGTTGTGAGAAAAACTCCCGGCATGACGCCGGGAAGAAGGTGGGTGTTTTCGGTGTTCTCTTAGACTTTGTTCAGAGAGATGTTGTGTTTATCTGATGATATTTTATCTTCTGATCATATATCTCATGATATGCCTTGCGGGTGGTGTTTATAGATCAAGTACACTAATTCTTCGGTGTTTAATCCCGCGACAAATGATTTCAATTGAAGGCTGTCTTTCTGTCTTCCTTTCTTTAGGGGATCATTTCTGTGGGGGAGGTTATCGTTGAGACCATCGGTGTATAAAGAACGTTCTTTCTTCCTCAAAAACATACTGATGTTAAGCTTGCCTTTCATGCTGACCACCTCTTTTCTCTATGAAGAAAAAGCTCTTTATTAACCATTATGCAGAGGCGATAAAGAAAAAGCGTGAAGAAGAATTCTCCATAAGCTTTTTAAATGGACTTTCTATTTTGTTACTAATAAGTAAAATAGGTTCAGGGGGAACATCATGCCGAATGTGTTTTTAACACTTGACTGGTTTCAAGGTATCGACTTAATATTCGAGTTTGTGGCGTTGTTTGTAGCTTTGCTGATAGCAGGCTACAGCTGGAAAGCGTATCGGATGAGTGATGAGCAAAAGTTTAAATATTTCTCGCTTGCTTTTCTCTTGGTAAGCTTATCTCTGTTTGTCAAAGCATTGACGTCAAGTGCAGTCTATTTCCAAGGAACGAGAATTGCTGCTGACGTTATTCTTCGGCCAGCCTTAGGCGCTGCTCGGGAATATTCTGTCCTCTTTTATCATACGGGCTTCTTTGTAGAGATGGCGGCTATGCTTGGTGGGTGGTTATTGCTCTTTTTTGTCTCTCAGAAAGCCCGTGATAGGTTAAAGAAATATTATGAAGTGAGCCAGTTAGGATTGTTTGTCTACTTAGTGCTGCTTATCTCTTGGGTTGCCAACTTTAAATATGAAGTCTTTTACTTGACAGGAGCAGTGCTGTTAGGATTGATCGTCCTTAATTACTATAAGAATTACCTCAACAACAATAACAAAAATACTTTGTTGGTGATGGATTCATTTATTCTGCTGTTAGTTGCTCATCTGTTCTTTATATTTATGTTTGTCACGCCGTTCTTTTATGTCTTCGGGCAGATATTCTTATTGCTGGGATTTATCTTGTTGCTCTATACCTATATGCGGGTGAAACATAAATAATGGCTACCAGACGATCACGATTAGAATTGATCTTTGACATTTTGTTAGCTATCCAGAATAAAGGCGGCAAGATCAAGCCGACACATCTGATGTATAAGTCAAATCTTTCTCACAAATTGTTGAACAATTATTTAGATGAATTGATCCAGAAAGAGCTGGTCATGATCCAGGAAGAGATCGTGCGGAAGAAGAAAACTCCCAATAAAGTAGTGCATATCACGGAAAAAGGTCTTGGTTTCTTAGCGGAATTTCGAAGGATGCGCGAGTTTACGGATGCGTTTGGGTTGTAATCATGGTCTTCGCTGCTCAATTTAGTATTCTGGATATTGAAGTGCCGGTTATTGGGTATGTTCATGCTGCTGGGTTTGCTGAGGCTTTTCCTTCTCGAGGAAAAAAAAAGACAGGATCTGTTCCTGCAGCAATTCAGTATACTAAAGATTTTATTGGTGGGAATCCTAGGATATTTTTGGGATATGGTTCACCGGTTGATTATCTTATCGTTGCTTTGTGGGGGGACGATGGAGTAAAAGTTATTGAAGCTTTTGGATACGAGCATGTTGAACCTCAACAATGGCCAGGAAATCCGGAACGACACTCTTGGGTTTTTAGAGATCAGGTTCATGGGGCAAATATTGTTGGAAAAAGTTGTTTGGAAACAGATGCTATGCTGGGAGCGGAAGCCAGCCATCGCTTGCAGTACACCAAAACTCTGGATGAGTTTCTTCGGAACAGACCGTACTTATTTGATTTGGAACCTGATGTAAGGTTGAAGAGGTAGGTTGCAGAAAAATATAGGAAATAACTAATGGTGGTCTTATGGCAGAATATCTTTGTGTGTTAATTCAGGAATATGGAGCACTCGTTTCGGCGTCTGTACTTCCTCCTGAAAGGAGGACATTCGGTTCTCGGTCATTTCTTTGTGAAGGAGAGAATCCTCGAGAGGCGTTAGATGCTTTATTGATGGCTTCTGGCGGCACGCCTTATATTGCAGCCGTATTTAATCCGGATGCGAGAGTTCTAAGAGATCCTTCAAGAGATCCTTCTTTTGCTGAAATGGTGGAGGGTGCTTTATTAGCCGGCAAGTTTAATGAGCGAGCTGTACGGGATTATCGTCTTCCGGTGAAACCAAATATAGTTATTGTACGTGAAAGATAGGTTCTACCATCTCTTTTTTCTACTCCTCCTTTAGCAATGGAAAGTACTGCTTTTTTCTGCATAAGTTTAAAATATACATTAAAATATTTACTCTAAAATGACTACTTTAGTCTTGACTCGGGACAATGGACAACGTTTTGTCGTTGGCGGACCAACACAATTAGGGAAAAGTACCTTAGAAGACCGAAATATTTGGGCTGTTCCAAGCAGGGTTAAGCCTGATCTGTTTAAAGACCTCGAGGTTCTGGTAAGGATAGAGGATTGTGAATATATCTCTAGAAATCATGCTGCAATCTATCGACAAGGTGAGGAATATTTTATCTTGGATTTAAACAGCTGTAATGGCACAGCGATCAATGGTGTCAATATCAATCCAGATCCAAATAATCAACAGCCACGCCAACTTCATGAACATGATGTCATCTCTCTAGCTAACATGATTACCTTTGCCGTCTCGTTTCGTGAAACAACTAAATACGCCTTACTGGTTGGCGCGGGAGAGGATCATGCCGGTGCTATGTATACTACCGTTACAGCGTTGCAGCAACAATTAAGACGACGGAGTTTTGAAGTGCATTATCTGTTAGGAGAAGATGCCAGCAAACAAGGGATAAAAGATAAATTAGAGGAGTTCAGATATCTTACGGTTAACGATAGCCAATTTTTCTTTGCTTATCACGGCCATGGTAGTCGTCATGGCTTAACTGCGGCTGGCCAGACAATAAATCCTCGAGAACTATATGAAAGGATAGCTCGTCTGAAAGGGGAGAAGATCGTTTTTATCGATGCTTGCAATGCCGGGCTTTTTGTAGATCAACAGCTGATCCCTCCAGAAACATTAGTGATGGCAAGCTGTGGCGTAAATAGGACTGCATTTGAAACTCGTCTTGTAGGTGATGACACAGCGTATATCGGAAGGTTTAGCCGGGCTTTAGTGGGGTACTTAGAAAGTCATCCGGAGGACTTAAAGTGGATGGATTTTTATCATGCTATAAATGGAACTACTCATTTGAATTTGGCTATGCAAGAGCCGATGATGGCGGGCAAAGAGATGACTGTTCCAGATATGGTTCGTGAGTTGATGACCATAGATTTTGTGCGTAATAGATGAAGCTCTTTTTTCATAACCTTAAAGAGCAGATAATGCTATGTTGGGTAAAATGTCCAAAATAATAATAGGCATAGATGAGGCAGGAAGCGTATTTTAGTTGCTCTAAATACTCCTAAAGGCCCCGTCATAGGCCCGTTAGTCATGGCAGCGTTAGCTTTCAAGGAAGAAGATATCCAGAAATTAGAGTGGCTCGGGGTGAAAGATTCTAAACTATTAAGCGCATTAGTCCGAGAAGAATTGTTTGAGAGAATCCATGAGCTTGTTGCCGATTTCAGGATTGAAGTGATCGAGCCAGATGCCATTGACCTTTCGTTATCTGAAGTTGAGACTAATTTAAATTGGCTGGAAGCGGATACGTCTATACGCCTGATTTCAGAAATGTCTCCTGATAGGATCATTCTTGATTGTCCCAGTGTAAATATCCCTGCTTACAAAGAGTATGTTCAGTCTAAATTACCGGAGCGGATGAAGATGGCAGAGCTTATCGTGGAGCATAAAGCTGATGTGAACCATCTGCCAGTTGCTGCCGCTTCCGTCGTGGCGAAAGTTATCCGTGACAGATATATCGACCGCTTGAAGGTAGATATCGGCATCGATTTTGGCTCTGGTTATATGTCTGATCCTAAGACAAAGAAGTTTCTGGAAGAGAATTACGAGAAGTTTCCGCATCTCTTCCGGAGGAAATGGAAATCGTTTAGCAATCTTGTTCAAGCGAAGAAACAGAAGAAGCTGGGAGAGTTCTGAAAGAAAATAGTTTGGAGAGTTCTTAGGTTTCTTAGGTTTTTTAGGGATATATTTATATATCAGTTGTTCTTTTATTATTTCAAATGTTACAAAATTATAACAAGTGGAAAGTGGCCAGCCAGTTCTTTGATAATCCCCTGTCGGAGCTGCAATTGAGGGAAATAAGCAGGAATATCCAGTTAAGCCTTCCTTCTGTTAAAAATTACCTTCTGGAATTGGAAAAAGAAGGCCTGATCTTGAAAAAAAAGAATCGCGTCCAAGGCTATCCTGTTTATGTAGCGAATAGGAGTGATGATCGTTTTATTTTTTACAAAAAAATAGATCTATTAGACAGAATACACCGCTCTGGGCTTCTGCAATCTTTATACGATGTCTTTCTTCCAAATGCGCTGATCTTATTTGGCTCTGCGTCTAAAGGAGAAGATGTCGTGGGGAGTGATATCGACATTTTTGTTGAATCTAAAGAAGGTAAAATGGATTTAGGGCGTTATGAACAGATACTTCATCGAAAGATTAACCTGTTCTTTGAAAAGGATTTCCATAAGCTGAGCAAGGAACTCAGGAATAACTTATTAAATGGCATAATCTTAAAGGGATATATCAAGGTGTTGTAGATGCTTATCAAGATAAATAAAAAAGGGCTATCATGACCGTATTCACCAACGTTAAAAAAGAGGATGTGTTGAAGCTTGAAGGCTTTGTAGCAGAAGGGCCTAAGACGAGCTATGAAGAGTTACGGCTGATGAAGAAGGGAGTCGTGCTTATTCTCTATACTTCTGGAAAACTATTGTTGCAGGGAGCGGAAAAACAGGTTGAAAAGCTCTCTGAGGAATTGGAAAAGAGGGGATTTGGCAAACGGCAGAAAGCTGATCATTATCGCAAAGAGGAAGGATGGTATATCGGCAGCGATGAATCTCTTAAAGGAGATACATTTGGGGGATTGGCTGTAGCTGCGGTAAAGGCAGATGATTCTTTGCGGAAGAAATTAGTCGAATTAGGCGTTGCGGACAGCAAAAAATTATCTGATAAAGAGATCATTCCTTTAGCAAGAAACATCAAGAAGATCGCTCCTTGCGAGATCAAAAGCATTCTTCCTGATGAATACAACAAGTATCATGGTTCCGTCACGGAGATGTTAAATACGTTTCATCAGGAAGTGGCTGGATATTTGTTGCCCGGCATTCATGTTGTAGATAAATATCCTGGCTGTACGGTGGGGACGATCAGGGAAGAGAAAGCGGAAGACAAGTATGTGGAAGTTGCTGCAGCTTCCATCCTGGCACGAGCAGCCGCATTAGAGCAGCTGGATTTTCTAAGTATGGAAGCGGGGTTTACCTTACCGAAAGGCAGCACTCATGTTGCTTCTGCATTACAAGAGCTTCGGGAGAAGGGTATGGAATTTTCATCGTTTGTCAAGCTGCATTTTTCGAATGTACAAGAGTTTTTGAAGGGGTAGATAGATACCCCTTCTTAGGGGTCTATGGTTAACTAACATCATTGAACAAAAATAGCCTATTTTGTGTAATACCAGTGAAAACATTTATAAATAAACATGCTTTTCTTTCCGTTATGCTCTCTGAAACAGAAATTAAAGAAATATTGGTACAACAAAGAGAAACTATCCTCAACAAGAAGTATGGCGTAGAGAGAACTGTTTTAAAAGAGGTAGAGTCCAAGCTCCAGCTTCCCCATGTTGTGGTTTTAACGGGCTTAAGAAGGAGCGGCAAGTCTACCCTATTACGGCAGTTACTACAAAAGCATTATTCTGATCGTGACTTTTATTACTTAAACTTTGAAGATGAAAGATTATTTGATTTTCCAGCTAGCGAGTTTAACCAGCTTTACGAAGGATTGATAAGCCTATATGGAAAAAAGAAAACTTTTTTCCTTGACGAAATTCAGAACGTTCCTCATTTTGAGACTTTTGTCAGAAGATTCTATGAAGAAGGTTTTAAATTCATTATAACTGGCTCTAGCGCAACACTGTTAAGCAAAGAACTGGGTACTAAACTTACGGGCAGGCACGTGGATATTGTGGTGCGGCCTTTCTCTTTTCTGGAATTTCTAGAATTAAAAGGGGTTAAGATAAGCAAAGAGGATAAGATCAGCAAAGAGGCAGTCTACACCACAGAGAAAAAAGTAGAAATCAAGAAATATTTTGATGAATACTTAGTAAAAGGGGGTATGCCTGAATATTTGATCTATAATGATCCAGAGCTGTTGACCCGGGTTTATGATGATACTATTCTTAAAGATATAGCAGTGAGGTATAAAGTGAATAATGTTGCTGTCCTGAGACAGCTGTATTCCTACCTCCTCAATAATGTTGCCAATAAGTTTAGTTATAATTCTCTTAGAAAGTTCATTACTATCAGCAGCGTTAATACTTTTAAGAAGTTTATATCCTATCTTGAAGAGACTTATTTTGCCAAAACCATCCCTAAATTTGACTATTCTTTTAAAAAACAGATCAGGAACGATAAAAAGTTTTATCTCTTAGATAACGGATTTATAGGTGTTCTTTCTAAAAAAATAACTACAGACAAAGGATGGCTTCTTGAAAATTTAGTTTTCACCTGCCTGAATAGAGATAATGATGTTTTTTATCACTCTGAAGAAAGAGAATGCGATTTTCTCACGGTTAAAAATAAAGAGGTAATTCAAGCGATACAAGTTTGCTATGAATTAAATGATGAAAACCGTAGCCGAGAAATAGCGGGATTAACTGAAGCTATGGCGAGGTTTAAGCTTAAAGAGGGGTTGCTTTTGACCAATGGTCAGGAAGAAAAAATAAGGGTAGGCAGAAAAAAAATAGTGGTTAAGCCCGTCTGGAAATGGCTCTTAGAAGATAAATCAGAAAGGTGCTAGATATGTAAGAAAGGCACTGGCCTTTTGAATGATGTTCTTTTTTTTCTGAAATCTTCATGCCCT
>Ga0209542_10013731_pt1 | contig 13899 bp, 15 predicted proteins | sample RifCSPhighO2_01_FD_184028 | JGI IMG/M metagenome (GOLD analysis project Ga0209542, IMG submission 184028) | Soil microbial communities from Rifle, Colorado - Rifle CSP2_plank highO2_0.1 (SPAdes) (version 2) | ecosystem: Environmental > Terrestrial > Deep subsurface > Rock core/Sediment ...
AAACAGAAACTGCGGATGAAACCGTTGCTGCGGTAAATTCTACTGCTTCTGATGCATCCGAAAATGATGTGCCTGAAAAAATAATTGCCGGTTCCTATTCAAGAGTCACTTTATCTATCGACGGCGTCTATAAGGATTGGAAGGGGAATTGGGGAAAAATTAAGGGAATAAAATATACTATTACTAATGAAGAGGCCGGCACAATCAAGCCTCATCACTTTATCATGAGTCTGGAAGGATATACTGAATATGGAGACAAGACTTTTGATGCTAGCTACAGTTCTCAGAGAGTGAAAGCTGGTCAAACCCTAAGCGATGAATCAGCAGTCTCCGGTGGTTATGCGTACAGTGCTACTCAGATACCTGATGGCGATCTAAAAAGAGTGCACGTCAATCTGGTTCTTGTTGATGTAGATGGCGTGACTATCGCTTCTGCTGATCAGGACCTTGATCTTAGCAGCGGAGAAGTTCCTGCTGCAACTAATTCTACTAATTGATCTAGTTCCAGAAATGATGTTCTAAATAGTTAAGTATATATATTTCTGATACTTTGTTGAATCTAAAAATGAGTGACATTATCGAGTTAATCAAGTCGCGTCGGAATGTTACGCAGTTTCTTCCTAAATTTGTTTCCTGGGAAAATATCTCTAAAGTTCTTGATGCCGGAAGACATGCTCCTAGTTGCGGGAATATTCAAAACTGGAAATTTATCGTTGTGCTGAAGAATGACAAAAAACAGGAAGTTGCCGCTGCTTGTTACGATCAGTACGATATTGCGCAGGCTTTTGCCCTGATTGTAGTTTGTGCCGAGCCTGATAAAGCAGAACGCTATTATGGAGAAAAAGGCAAGACTTTTTACACCATTCAGAATTGCGCCGCTGCCGTGCAAAACATGTTGTTAGAAGCACATTCCCTTGGTCTAGGAACTCGCTGGGTCGGTGCGTTCGATCAAGAAAAAGTAAATGCCTTGCTGGCAGTCCCGGAAGAAGCAGAAGTGCATACTATTGTTGCTCTTGGCTATGCCAAAGATGTTCCCTCTAAACCAGCCAAATATCCTCTTGAGACCTTAGTCTATTTTGGTTCCTGGAGAGCTAAGATCGCTGATCCGGCTAAGTACTTGAACGATATCGCAACTATCTTGGCGCGGAAAGTGCATGATACGGCTGAAGTGCTTAAGAAAGGCAAAGGGTTAGTGACAGAAAAAGTTAAAGAAGTAATAAAGAAATAAATTATCCTCTATATGGTCTGCCTTTCTTCATTTAAGCAAATTTTATAAAATGCCTTCTAAAATAGTAGTTATGCCTCGATCAGAACTGTACCTTGTAGGAACTGTGCATGTTGATCCCTATGGTGCAAGCAGATTAAAAAAAATTCTTCATAAACTGCAGCCGGGTTTTATTTCTATAGAAGCAACGGAAAGTCCTTCGACTTGGGGTTTTGAAAGGCAAACTGCCATGAGATATCATCTGGGTAGAATGGTAGAAGGAAAAGATTTCTTTTTAGGAAAGGGGATATCTTGTAATGATATTCACACTGGGCTGGCTAAGGAAGTTATTGAAGAAGCAGGAAAACAGATCCAACAATTAGAAGAAAAACCTATTTCTTGGTTAGAACATTATACGGAGGGATTATATTCCAATAAATATCCTGTAACTCCTGAACAGATTGAAAGGTATGGTTTATTTGATCGTGATAGTTTTGCTTCTGCACGGATTAGAAAAGCATATCTCGATTTAGATGGTTGGTGGTATGCATTTAGTTCTTCCACTCTTGGGTCTCTTTTAGGCGAAAGGCCTAATCGCCGAATAATTCATATTGGTGGTCTTAATCATATTTTTGGTAACTATCATAATCTCTATGAGAAATTAAAAGATCTTAATCCAATTCGTATCAAACTTAACGAAGCAGATAAATATTAAGACTTCCAAAATAAGCTCAAAAAGCGATTTATCTTCTACAATATATATTTTAAAGAAAAATAATATTTAAATATAAGTACTACTTTACTAAACTCAAAAGGGTTGGTCGCCCTTGGTTATCTTTTGGTCTGTACTCGGTCAGTTGAGCTTTGGTAGTTCGTACCTAATTTCTAAACTAAATTAGTTACTTTTTCTCGTTCACAATTGGTCAGATTATGCACGACAAACTTGAGAATAGAAGAGTAGAACTAGTATATAATAATTTATGTACTGGAGTATATAGTTCTCAAACCGAGAACTATTAAAAAGGGTGGACACACAAAAAATATTGAGGTGGTAAGAATGGATTTTTTAGTTGAGAGGGCATTGCAAAGCGCGCCCGCGGAAGATGACTTTGCACATATGAGTCAGGCGAACATTAAGGTTATTGGTGTTGGCGGAGCCGGCAACAACATGGTTGGCTGGTTATACAAAAAGGGAATAAAGGGAGCAGAAATTATTGCTACCAACACGGATCATCAGCACTTGCAAATAACAGGCGCTGACAAGAAATTTCTTATTGGTAAAGACTGTACTCGAGGACTAGGTTGCGGAGGCTTCCCTAACAAAGGAGCAGAAGCAGCTCAGGAATCCTTAACGGCATTGAAAGATGCTTTGAAAAGTGCAGATATGGTTTTTGTCTGTGCAGGTATGGGAGGAGGAACAGGAACAGGAGCAGCTCCAGTAGTAGCTCAAGTAGCTAAAGATACTGGATCAATTGTGATTGGAACTGTAACTATGCCTTTCAATATCGAAAGAGCACGATGCGATAAAGCAGAATTCGGTTTACAGCAACTACGACAAGTCTCAGACACCGTTATCGTTATCGATAACAACAGACTAGTACAAATTGCCGGTAACTTGCCGATTCAACAAGCTTTTGCTGTTGCTAACGAACTGGTAGCAACCATGATCAAAGGTATCGTTGAAACTATCGCTGTGCCTTCCTTGGTTAACCTGGATTACGCAGACGTAAAAGCAATCATGTCTAACGGCGGAGTAGCAGCTATCGGAGTAGGAAGCTCAGACACTAACAACAGAGTAGAAGAAGCAGTTAAAGGCGCTTTAAGCAATCCTTTGCTGGATATCAACTACGAAGGAGCTACCGGAGCTTTGATCCACGTAACTGGTGGACCAGACATGACTCTTGATGAAGTCAGCCGAATCGGTGAATTAGTAACTGAATCTCTTGATGACGATGCAAACGTTATCTGGGGAGCAAGAGTTGCTGATGAAATGAAAGGCAAACTGACTGTGATGACCATTATCACTGGGGTTAACTCACCATGGATCTTGGGAAAGCTTGACAACAAGCATTCACAACAGCGCGCTAAGAGCTTAAGCAGAGAACTTGGCATTGAGCTAGTATAAGCACAGTAAAGTAGAAGAAGGGGGGTGTCCACCCTCTTTTTTCTTTCTTTTTTGTTTTCTTTTTAGATCCCATACTCGCGATCAAAGAGAAATCTTGCCCTGTGCCTATGTTCTTATCACCGCCCCTACGTGAAGACTCCACAGGGCAGGATTTTTTTCTTTCTTATTTTTTCTCATCATAATGGTGGCATTAATTGTTAAGTCCTAGATACATTTTATAAGTCCAAAGCATGATAAATACTTATGATAGCCGGCTATGATGTTTTTATAGGCAGGGAAATTTTTGAGGATGGATTAGAAGCATTTGTTACCTTGCCTCTGCAAGATCGTGGTGCTTGTTCTTATACTTCCTTAGTAGTTGCTTGTGAAGAACTATGTGATTCAGTAAGATCGGGAAAAAAAGTCTTATTATCTCAAAGCCCTACTCAAGCAGAGGGAGCAAAATACGAGCCATTTAAACCTAAACAGATGGAACTTCTAGAAAAATTGTATGCGCAAAAAAAAGAGATGAAACGATTCCCTAATCCTTTTGAGAATCAACCCTATCTACATTAGTCTACTAAGTATTCTATCTAGTCCTTTTTAATTTATTTTCTGCCTGCAAATAAGGAGCTGACACTTCCGCCCGGTTTTGAAGTTTCCAATACTGCTTTGGCCAACATTTCGTCTAAAGGCAGCATGGTTAACCAATCGCCATGCTCTCTCTGATATTCTTCCGAGCGAGGAATACTATTGGTTACTACTACTTGCATTCCTGCTTTTCGCAATCGTTCTTCTGCCGTAAGGTCAGCATTTGGCGGACTAAAGAGTCCATGTGAAGCTACTGCATACACTTTTTTTGCCCCAAAACTCTGCAAGGCTTTCGTTGCACTAATGATTGAGCCGCCGGTATCAATCATGTCATCATACAATACCACATTCTTTCCTACCACGGAAGGGCCCTGGTATCCTAAGGTTTCTACTTTTTGAGCTCTGTCCCCGCTGCGTCGTTTTTCCATTACACCAATTTCATCGCGGCCGTCCAGATATCGTGCAAAATCTCTTGCTCTTTTTGTTCCCCCATAGTCGGGACTGACTACTACTAAATCACTGAGATCAGGGCCGTACTTTTTTTCAAAGTAATCAGCCAGCACCCAGGCTCCAGGTAAATTATCAAGAGAAATTCTGTAAAATCCTTGCTCTTGGTCGCTATGCATGTCTAGGGTAATGACTTTTTCTACTTTGGGATTGGTTTGAATTATGTCAGCCATCACTCTGGCCGAGATGGGCACTCGCGATTCATCTTTTCGATCTTGCCGCAAGTAGGACATATACGGCAGCACTAAGGTAATTTTTTCAGCAGAACTCCGGGATAGAGCATCATTAGTAAGTAATAATTTGATCATGGCATCATTGGGTGTAGGATGATATAAGGACTGAAACAAATAGGTATGCTCCATGCGCACGGTAACTGGAATACGCGGCTTAACTTCCTTGCTGGCAAAATTGACATACTCAAGTGCCGCATACAAAAAACCATTATCTTCTAACCTTTGGTGTACTTTGCTGGTTAAATCAGTCATGTACTCTGCGGCTAGGATGTGAATCTTTTTTTGGTCAGTCATTTTCTTTCCTCCTTTTTCATTTTGTAAATGCTATGCTAGTTTGCTATGCCCTTTTTTAATTATTCTGTTGGTAGAAAATGTGTATCTGCCAAACTGTTTCATTTTGTAGGCAGCGGCTCTCTCTAACCATCTAACCCTAACCCAAAACGTTTAAATAACCAAACCCTCTTTTCTAAGCTATGTCTTCCAAGAAAAATACCTTAGGAATAACTGCCAAAAAGAGTCAGGACTTTTCCGAATGGTATACTCAATTACTGCAGAAAGCAGAGCTGATTGATTACTCTGCTGTTTCCGGCTGTTATATTCTGCGGCCTAATTCATATCATATCTGGGAGAAAGTACAGCAATTTTTTGATGGGTTGATCAAAGCCGATGGAGTTAAGAATGCTTACTTTCCCTTGTTCATTCCTGAAAGTTTGTTAGTCAAAGAAGAAAAACATATTGAAGGTTTTGCAGCTGAAGTAGCCTGGGTAGAGTCAGGAGGAAATTCCAAGCTGCAGGAACGCTTAGCAGTTCGTCCGACTTCTGAAACGATCATCAATGATTCCTATGCCAAATGGATCAGGTCGCATCAGGATTTACCGATGCGTTTAAACCAGTGGTGTAATGTCGTACGCTGGGAATTCAAACATCCTGTTCCTTTCCTGAGAAGCCGAGAATTTCTCTGGCAAGAAGGACATACTGCTTTTGCAACTAAAGAAGAAGCCGTCAAAGAAACTTATAAAATTTTAAATTTTTATGAAAAAGTATTTACGGAATTAGCTGCAGTGCCGATTCTGAAAGGAATGAAATCAAAAAATGAAACCTTTGCCGGCGCGGAATTTACGTTATCCTTAGAAGCATTCTTGCCGAATGGCAAAGCAGTGCAAGGTTGTACTTCACATCATTTAGGACAGAATTTTGCCAAAGCATTTAATATTACCTTTCAGGATGACAAGCAACAAACCAAACATGTCTGGCAAAATTCCTGGGGTATCACAACTAGATTGTTAGGTATTTTGATCATGGTTCATTCGGATGACAAAGGCCTGGTCTTACCGCCGAAATTAGCTCTTACTCAAGTTGTGATCGTACCTATTTTATTTGATGACTCCAGATTAAAAGTGATGAAAGAAGCAGAGAAAATAAAATTGCTTTTAGAAAAAAGTGGCATCTCCGTGCATCTCGATAATCGCGATGGCTATTCGCCAGGCTGGAAATTTAATGAATGGGAAATGAAAGGCGTTCCTGTGCGTATTGAATTGGGTCCTAAAGATTTAGAAAATAAAAAAGCCATGGTTGCCAGAAGAGATACCGGAGAAAAACAAGCTTTGCCTTTTGCGGCTCTGGATACCGAAATAAAATTAATTCTAGAGCAGATGCAGCAAGACTTGTATGCGAAAGCAGAAAAGTTTCTGCAACAAAGTATCGTGAAAGTTGAAGATCTAAAAGCGGCAGAAGAGGCTATTGACGCGGGCAAAATTATTTTTGCGCCTTGGTGCAGTACCGTGAAGTGTGAAGAGAAATTAAAAGAAAGAACTGGCGCTAAGTCGTTAAATTCTCCGTTTGAACAACCTAAGTTGAAAGAGCAGAAATGTTTTGCTTGCAGCGAACAGGTTAAGAGCTGGTTTTATTTTGGCAGAAGTTACTAAAATTGCAATGGCGGTAATCTGTAGATAGTAACTTCTCCGGTTTGGCAATCCAAAGTGACTGCTCTTCCTAGATGAGTACCGTTATCTCCTAGATCTTCTACAACAATAGGGATATTCAAAAAATTCAAATCTCTTTTAACAGTATCAGAAATTTTGTTTGGTCTCAAGCTTTCTCCGGCTAAGACTGCTTCTAAAGTTTGATATACTCCAATTTCAGCGACTAAAGAACGCACAATATAATGCGGGTATACTGCTTCTTTCCCTACCTCAATTACTCCACTAATATGAGCTAAGCTGCCGATCTTTCTTATTGGGTCATAAAGGGCAATGGCTAGGCAGGGTCCGATCCCATTAGTATGCAATCTCGTTGAGCCGGTCTTATAATCATTAAAGGGGCTGACAATTATATCTCCTGTCTCCGAAGGACTTCTTTCTACTATCTTCACATTTAGTGCCATATTCTCCTCTATAAGAAGAGCCTTTATAATACTTTCTTTAGTAACTACTGTTAAGTAATTAAAAGGGTAAGTTTTATAAACAACTAATAGATTTTAATAGAAACTATGAGACAAACTGTCAGCTTTTCACTGAAAGAAGAAACGATGGCTAAGATGCGGGAACGGCTTAGAAACAGCAACAGCTATCGCAATAAATCGCATCTAGTAGAATGCGCCATAGAAAAATATCTGGGGGAAGAAGATGAGTTATAGAAATGGATTGATGGCTGGACAAATTGTCCATGGACAAAAGGATTCATACCAAGTAGAGAAAGCTATCTCCGAGCGGCATAAATCTAGCATTTATGCAGCAGTCAGCTGTAATCAAGGTTTGGAAGTAGTTCTAAAACAAGGAAATATGTTTCCTAAAGGATTAGAACGGGAGGCTACTATCCAAATATTGATTCAAAAGGCCGGCGGGCATAAAAATATTCTATCTTCATACGAAATTATGAAAGATCAAAAAATAGTAGTTTCGCCGCTGATTAAGACTGGTACTTTAGGAGATCTGCTTTGGAGAAAAATTTACTTACCTGAAGATGAAACTATTGAGGTAGCTTTATCCCTCTGTGAGGCTTTAGATTATTTACATTCTTTAGGAATTGTCTATCGTGATCTCAAAGCTGGCAATGTGCTTCTTGATGGTGCTACACCTAAACTATATGACTTTGATGTAACCTGGCATGATTGCATTTCCAATTATGATATAGAAGGTTGCGCTTATGGATCACCTGTAACCATGGCTCCCGAAGTTTTTCGCGGGGGAAAAACAGATCCTCGACAAGATATCTATTCCTTGGGAGTTTTATTGTATGAAATGCTGAGTGGCGTTTCTCCTTTCCGAGCACCCACATCTAATGAAACAATAAAAAATCAACTTCACAAAAAAGTTCATCCTATCATGGGCATAGCTCCGGCATTAAATTATGTTATCATGAGAGCTTTAGAAAAAAATCCTGATGAACGATACCAAACTGCTGCAGAATTAAAACAAGATTTGGAACTGATCAAAAATGGTATTCAAGCACCAAGAATTGAAAAAGATATCATTGACATCACTGCAGGAGACTTTAAAAAAGCATATCTAAAAGCAATAGGAAGAAAATGAAGAAACCAACTCCGCCTAAAGGACCTAGTTCACCAATCCCACCAGCGGAAGCTACGCCTATCACCAGAATAGGAGAAGATTCTATAACTAGAGTTAACTCCCATAGCATGCCGACCAAAATGCTGGTAGTCCCATTAGAAGAAAACTTACGTAAATCTAACATTGATCGTCTTATCGAAGGTGAAAATGAATTTTATGACATTTTAGGTACTATTGAGGATAATGATCGTGGAATCGTTTTTTATGCTCAAGGATTAGAAACTGCAAAAGAAGTTGTGATTAAAAAATTCTTTGAAGCAGAACTATTTGAGCGGGAAAAAAATATCCAGAATATTTTGAAGAGCCAGGGTGATTATAAGCATATCCTTTTAGCAGATGAATTTCTAGATGACCAATCCGTAGCTATTACTGCTTACATGAAAGGCGGGGATTTACGGCAACTGGAAAGAAAATTACAGAAAGCAAAGATATTTTTGGATCCTTATCAGGCTCAATCCTTTGTATCCGGAGCTTGTAAAGCGCTACAGTACCTGCATGGATGCAAGATTGTACATCGAGACATAAAAAGCAAGAATATGGCTCTTGATATTACTATTCCAGATTCCACCATCATTGCTCCTGAAAAATTACTTTCAGCTGGAACCACCCTTAAATTATTTGATTATGAGCTGGGCTGGCATAATGATTTTGCTCATTATCATGTCCCGGGACAAATAGTGGGAACTCCTTATTATACTGCTCCCGAAGTAATCCTAGGTGCTAGTCCAGATCCACGCAGCGATATTTATTCATTAGGCGTAGTCCTTTACCAGCTATTTACCGGATCATACCCATTTAATGGCGATCAAACTAACATTATGCAACAGCATTTAAATGCTTCAATACCAGATGCAACCAGGATTAATCTGGCCGTGACTAAAGATTTACAAAAGATCTTTGAAAAGGCAATGGAGAAGGATCCAGAGAAAAGATATCAGTCTGCAGCAGAATTAGGAAAAGAATATCTCCAGCATTTGAGATAGAAATTGAAATGAAGGATAGCAATCAAAAATGAACAAGGAAGTAATCATTATTGGAGACATTGAAATGGGCGGAGGAACACTCACCGACGATTTTATCAGTGACCAGACTCTTTCCAGATTGATCTACTCTTTATGCAACAAGAATGTACCTGTAGATTTAGTCCTTAATGGAGACACTTTCGATTTTCTGAAATGCCCCTATATAGAAAACCAGGTTGCTTCCTATCCGCGACATATCACTGCTGAGATTTCCCTGGCGAAATTACGCTTGATCTATAATGCTCATACTCCTGTATTCGAAGCGCTGAAGAGATTTGTGGCAGAAAAAAAGAATAGAATAGTTTTCGTGATAGGCAATCACGATGCCGATGTAGTACATCCGGAAGTACAGGAATGTATCAGAAAGCTTCTCAACAGTTCAGAAAATGTATTCTTTTCCTTTTACTACAATGAGCAAGGCATCCATGCTGAACACGGTCATCAATATGATTTCTTGAACAAAGTAAATGAAGAACATCTCTTCCTTACTCACAAAGGCCAGAAGATCTTGAACATTCCCTGGGTTTCTCTTGGTCTAATCAGCAAATTCATGATCCTGAAAGAACAATATCCCATGCTGGAACGGATCACTCCTCGGCCAGCGATGTTCTCCAACCATAAGACGGTTGAAAAAGTTATCGCCCAGCATGGACTGAAATATCTGTTGAAGAGTCTCATTTACTACCCTATCCGTTACTATTCTGATCCAACGTATACTTTCCCTAAAGAACTCGTGCGCGAATTTTACCGCCGCTGGAAACATGTGCACTGGGACATTGATGAAATAGTAACTGTCTTCAAAAAGAAACGACGTGCAAAATTACATCGCAACAAGATCTATGTCTTCGGCCATGTACATAAACGCTATACTGAACAGAATGGAAAAATAACTATCATCCATCCGGATACTTGGAGAGATGAATACTTCCTCGATACCGAGAGCAGATTACTTACTGCGAAATCAAAGAGATATGTGCACATCAGTGTAGAAACAGATCAAAGTGTGAGCTGGAGACTAGTGGATGTTCCGGTCCAGCGCAGTGTATTACACTTTGACGATGTCATAAGGGATGAAAAGAAATATGTGCAATTAGCAGCTCAGGAAGAAGGATATGAGGGTGCTTTATCTTAAGATATTTCTTGTTTTATTTTTTAACTATTTGTGGTAAATTTTTCACTACCTCCCTACGATAAGCAAGATTTAAATATACTAATCCCTAAAAATAAAAAGTGCAGATCGGCTTTATTAGGAGGCAGAAAACCAATTATACTCATCTAGATTCTGTGCTGAAATATCTCCCCTCGGAAGAACATACCGGGAAGGAAAAGTCTCTGGAAAATTCAACTCTAGAAGTAAAAGTGGAGCAAGCTGATGAAATCACAGAAATAGGAGGAGAAGAACTGCCCTCACTACGATATCTTCCTCTTACTACTGCCTTGCCTGAATTTGCTTATGGTAAAGCAGAGCATGACCCTGTCATCTACAGCTTCAAACCATTTTTAAAAGAAGAAGAGCAATACCAAATTACTTCTCCAAAGAATGATACCTATGACGCGGAACTTCCCATCGATGAAGAAGCAAAAGAAGATCTCCAGGAATCAAAATACGAGTTTATTGTCTCGCCGGTAAATGTAGACTATGAAACAAAACAGAAATTAAGAAATTGGATTTTATTTCATCCCGCTGATTTTGCTTTCTTTGAATCAGTTCACGGCCTGAGCAGAGAAGCAAATTACTGATACAAAAAATTATAATCCATAAAATTTCAAAACTTCTTCTTCGCTAAAGTGCATCTTGCCAGGAATGATCAGGCAATGCGGGGCTTTACCAAAAGATTGCTTTCTAACTTTCTCGCAAGAGCCTGATTTGATCACGGCATCCTCGCTTCCTAGTCGAGCACAACCAATAACTAAAGTATCTTTGCTGAGCAGCTTCTCTTTTTTCTTTGCTTCAATCTTTTCCAAAATTTCCAGCGCTTGATTGACAGTCATAAACTTTTGCTGGTCAGGTTTCAAGTCCAACAAAAATAAGGTATGCAGTCCCTGCTGCTGATTTTCCTTGAGCACATTATACGGAGTTTCGAGATTAGGATGATCTTCTAAAAAGGGAATAGAAGTAACTTTCCCGAATTTATAAAGCTGTAATCCAGTGATTCCTACAGCAGTAAGCACGGAAGCATTGTGTATTACTTGCACCGGCACTTTTTTCTCTTTCGCCAGCTTAAATAACTCGATATGCGTCGTAGCAGAAAAAGGATCGCCCACAATCAGGAAAGCAATTTCCTTGTTCTTCGCTTCCTTGACAATTTCCTCGTCTTTTTGCTCAGCCGTAGCGCGATCAGCAAGAATAATTTTCTTTCCATAAAATTTTTCCAGATCTGAAAAGGAACATTGCAATAGAGAAGTATAATTTTCCAGATAAACCTTGTCACACTTCTTGACTATTTCCAGTCCTTTGACAGTGATGTCTTTCTCAGTACTTAGTCCAATGCCAATCAGGTTGAGAGTCATGAATCAAGCTAATCCGCTCATTATTTTTAAACATTTCTTACTTATATTTTATCCGCGAATTTTGCAAAAATATATAAATTACCGTCAATAAAATATAAATATGTACTACCCAGCTCCTAAATTTGAAAATGTACCATTATCCGATCTTCCTCTCTATACTGGAGGATATCAACATTGTCGGGTTGCTCATACTGACCCCAACACCAAAATTACTACCGAACAGATGGTTTCTAACGAAGATGCCGGGTTGCTTCGGAAATTATATCACATCCATAAAAAGGGATTAGAAATTCAGGGGCATTCTTTTTTGGAACGAGCGTACACTCTTGAATATAAAGGGCTGGTCAGCAAGCGAAGCGGTCGCTTTTATATTACTCCTAAAGCTACGCAATGTGATTATACCTTAGTGCCTAGAATAGTGCCTATTGATTCTGATCAAGATCCTTAACTACATACGGTCCTTCTTTTTTATACCCTAACTTCTCTTCGTAATATTTCCGTACTCCTACGCCAGAGATGACCACCATTTTATTTTTACCATGAGCAAGTGCAATCTCTTCTGCTTTCTGCATCAGTTTCTTGCCCCAGCCTTTGTGCTGTACTAAACCTTCATCACCGATTGCCGTGGCTGTTCCATAGACATGCAGCTCTCGCAGCAGTGCACTTCCTGGCGTTATTTCTGAACGTAAAAATTCAAAAGGAAATCGCAAGCGGCAAAATCCTAGCAAGAGGTCATTCTCGCTATCTTCAGCAGAAATAAAAAATTCTTTTCCCTGCGAAGCATCATATTCCATAACTTTAATTTCCACTTTGTTCCAATTGATTTCTTTCCCTTTGGGCTCGCGAGCTCGTATGTCTCGGGATTTATTTTCATATTTATTATCGGTAAATTGGCGCAGGTTAGTGCGGTCTACTCCTGCTTCCCAATATTTAGTGGGAACATCCCGCTGCACCCGCTGAATGCGGCAGTATTCGGGAACGAAGGTGTAAAACTCGGCCACGCGCTTAGCTGCTTCTTCGGTGCTAATGGGCGTGAATTCTCCTTTCTTATATTGATAATATAATGCTGTTCCCGGGCCGACCATGCAAGGATAGAGTTTAATCATGTCCGGCTTGTAGTCTGGATCAGTAAATAATTGCCGCATTCCGGCCATGTCCCGGTCATAATTAGTTAACGGCAATCCGGGCATGTAGTGGAAATTAATTTTGAATCCCAAATCGCGCAGAACTTGGATAGATTTAATAGAATCTGCAGCAGTATGTCCACGGTGTACAAACTTCAAGACATCGTCATACACAGATTGAATGCCTAACTCTACTCTGGTGCAGCCTTGCCGCAGCATCTCATTGCCATGTTCTAAGAAACCCCAGTCCGGTTTAGTTTCGATGCACAGCGCCACACAGCGGATATGGCTGTTTTCATTGCGCAATTGTTCTTCTTCCAGCGTTGTTTTGGTTTTCTGTTTTAATTCCAGCAATTTTTGTTTGATCTTCTGTTCCCGTTCTTGGTCATACATATCTCCTGGTAATTCAAAGTAATCCTTAAACTTCAGAAAATCAAATTCTCCTTGCGCATCAAAGAATAAATCAGAAAAATCGTTCATGGCCTTAAACAAGCCATAGACAAATTCTTCCTGATATTCTTTCTCGGTCGCGGTAAAAGTCCCCCCCATTATAATAATTTCAATCTTGTCAAAAGTATGACCCATCAAGACATATTGCTGTAAGCGGTTGAACACTTGTAGGTATGCGTCATAATTGTTTCTGATCCCGCGCATAGTCGCTGGCTCATGTCCGGTGTATGATTGCGGCACATCGCCCCAGGGAGAGTTTAAACCGCCCGGACAGAAAGTGCATTTGCCATGCGGGCATTTGCTGGGCGCGGTCATGATCGCTACTGGAGAGACACCAGAAATAGTTCTGGTTGGCTTGGAAAGAAGTACTTTCTTGAACTCCGCCATTTTTTCTTTCGGTAAGGAAACTAGAATTTCGATATTCGTTGGCGTTTTAGAAAGCTTATGCTTCTTGGCCATCTCTTGCTTGATCTCGTTCAAACTCTTTTGATCTTCAATTTTATTGGCTTTGATTAGTTCAGTTATTTCTTGCAGTGCCAGGGTCATAGAGATTATTGAGCATGAAAATCTTCATCGTAAGTGAA
>Ga0209542_10013732_pt1 | contig 13899 bp, 15 predicted proteins | sample RifCSPhighO2_01_FD_184028 | JGI IMG/M metagenome (GOLD analysis project Ga0209542, IMG submission 184028) | Soil microbial communities from Rifle, Colorado - Rifle CSP2_plank highO2_0.1 (SPAdes) (version 2) | ecosystem: Environmental > Terrestrial > Deep subsurface > Rock core/Sediment ...
ATGGCGGGAGGCCGTCGCTTCAATTTCAGCGTCTGTATGGTGATCGGCGATAAGACTGGCCGCGTGGGTGTGGGCCTCGGGAAAGCAGCCGACACGCAGCTTGCTATAGAAAAGGCGACTCGCGCCGCGAAACGCCACATGATTACCCTGAAGCTCACCCAGAATCGCTCGATCGCGCATAATGTGCATGCAAAATACTGCGCGTCCGTCATTGAAATTCGTCCATCTCCGGGTCGCGGTCTCGTTGCGGGATCTTCGGTGCGTAGCGTACTTGAGCTTGCGGGTGTTACCGATGTGACAGGCAAACTGCTCTCGCGCAGCAAGAATCCGATCAATAACGCTCGCGCTGCGATCGAAGCCCTACGGAGCATCAAAAATTAATTATGGCCAACCTCAATCTTCTCAAGAGAACATCGAAACGCACGTATCGTCGTGTTGGCCGCGGTCAGTCTTCGACTCGCGGCAAGACATCCGGTCGTGGCGGGAAGGGTCAGACGGCGCGCGCCGGTCATAAAATTCGCCCAGAGTTGCGCGACATCATTAAAAAGCTCCCGAAGCGCCGCGGCTACGGCAAAAATCGTGCACGCACGGTCAACATGCGTACGCCCGCGCCAACCGCGATTTCAATCAACCGCCTCAATCAACTATTCGATACGGGTGCGGAGATTTCTCCAAAAGTATTCCATGAGCGCGGCATCATCAGCGCGCGGGGCGGCAACACCATCAAGATCGTCGGCGGCACCGAAGCATCAAAGAAATTCACCATTAAGCAATGCCGCATTTCCGCTTCCGCTCGCGCGGCTGTTGAAAAAGCTGGCGGAAATGTAATGCAATAATCGCAGCGATGTTCTAATCGTTCAAAACGTCTATGCATTTAACCGATTACAACGTCTCGAACGCATACAACGTATGATGGAAGCATTCCTCCGTAAGATCAAAGTTGTCGTCACCGACGAAACAATCCGCACGCGTATCCTTTTCGTCTTGGCTGCGCTCGTCGTCTTCCGTTTTTTAGCAGCGATTCCAATTCCGGGCATTAATGCCGCTCAATTGCAAGCGTTTCTCGAAGGTAATCAATTCTTTGGACTCCTCAATCTCTTTTCTGGAGGTGGTTTCTCGACGCTGTCGATTGTGATGATTGGTCTTTCTCCCTACATCACCGCATCGATCGTGATGCAGCTCATGACCATTCTTATTCCTCGTCTCAAGGAAATGTATCAGGAGGAAGGGGATTCGGGCCGCCAACGCTTCATGCAATACTCGCGCTACCTTACCGTGCCCTTGGCATTCATTCAGGCGTTCGGCTTCTTACTCCTTTTGCAACAGCAAGGCATCGTGCCGCACCTCTCGCTCCTCGGTCTCGTAACGAATGTCTTTGTCATTGCAGCCGGTTCCATGCTCCTCATGTGGATTGGCGAACTCATCTCCGAATTTGGCGTGGGAAATGGCGTCTCGCTTCTCATTTTCGCGGGCATCGTCGCGGGTCTGCCCGCTCAGATCTCGCAATTTGTATTCGCATTTGACGTTGCGCAGATTCCAACCTACGTTGGCTTCATAGCCGCTGCAGTCGTTATTTTGCTCGGCGTTGTCTTTATCACCGAGGCGGAGCGTCCAATCCCTGTTACCTATGCGCGCCGCGTACGCGGAAGCCGCGTGATGGGTGGCGTGTCCACGTATTTGCCACTACGGGTCAATCAGGCTGGTGTCATTCCAATTATCTTCGCGCTCTCACTTCTCCTTTTTCCGCAAATGATCGCGACCTTTCTCGCGCAGAGCCCCGTTGCAATGATTGCCTCCATCGCGACGACGGTCAACGGCTGGCTCGCTAATCAATGGGTGTATGGCATTATGTATTTTGGACTCGTCGTCGTCTTTACCTACTTCTACACGGCGATCACCTTCGAGCCCAATCAGATCGCGAAGAATTTGCAAAAAAATGGCGCGTTCATTGCGGGCGTACGTCCAGGAGTGCAAACCTCCGAATACCTCGGCAACATCATCACGCGCATCACGCTCGTCGGTGCACTTTTCCTAGGCTCACTCGCCGTCTTGCCGCTTATCTTGCAAGGCCTGACTGGCATCACCGCGCTTACCATAGGCGGTACCGCGCTTCTCATTACCGTCTCCGTCGTACTAGATGTCGTGAAAAAGGTTGACGCACAGACATCTATACGCGAGTATTGAACCTAATGAAGAAAGCAGTCATTACGATCGCAGGCTCTCTCGGATCGGGAAAATCTTCGACTGCGAAAGCCGTCGCCGCTGCGCTTGGCTACGAGCATCTCTCTTCGGGTGATGTGTTTCGCAAAATGGCACAAGAACGCGGCGTTTCCGTCGAAGCAATCAACATTGCCGCGGAAGTGCAACAAGACATCGATCATAAGGTCGATGCATGGCTCGATAGTTTGAAGGATCGTGAAAACATCGTTGTGGATTCGCGCATGGCGTGGAAATGGATGCCGGATTCGTTCAAAGTATTTCTCGCGCTCGATCCCGCGACGGCATCGGAGCGCATTTTTGCGAATATTCAAACGGAAGGTCGCATGAGCGAGCACGCTTCGTCGGTGGAAGAAGTGCGCGCGTCGATCGACACGCGTTTTGCGAGTGAGCAGAAGCGTTACCTCTCGCTCTATGGAGTCGATCCCACCGATCCATTGAATTTCGATATTTTCATCAACACAAAATCCAATGATCTTGAAAGTGTAACGGCGATGTTGCTCGCCGCCTTTAAAGCGTGGCGCGAGCGCTAAAATCCACATATACTGGCGCACATATGAATCCTGTAACAGTACTGTTTTTCGGCTCGCAGGGCGCGGGCAAGGGGACGCAGGTCCAAATGCTCATCGATTTTCTCAAGTCGAAAGGCGATCGTGGCATTATTCGCATCGACATGGGGCAGGAATTGCGCAATCTGCGCGATAGCGGCCTCTATGCAGGCGCTCTCACCGGAGAGGTCATCAACGCAGGCGTGCGCATGCCTGATTTCATGCCGATTTATTTGCAGACGAAAAAAATCGTTGACACATTCACCGGCGAGGAGCACATCGTTGCCGATGGCCTCGCGCGCGGCGAAGACCAGACACGCGCCTTCGACGACGCGATGAAATTTTTTAAACGCGATGATTTGCAGATCATCAATCTCGTGATCAACGATGACACGGCGGTAAAGCGCTTGATGGCGCGCGGCCGCAACGACGACACGGAGGAGGCGATTCGCCGCCGTCTTACATGGACGAAAACCGATGTGATGCCGCAGCTCGAGCTTTTAAAAAGTCGCGGCCGCGTGATTCACGAAATCGACGGCGAGCCCGACGTCGACACGATTCACAAGAACATCCTCTCCGCCTTGAGATTGAATTCTTGATTTCACTACGAACTACGTTCTACGCACTAACGTATGATTGCAAAAAAGAAAGAAGACATCGCAGCAATCCGCGAAGCATGCCGCCGCACTGCGCGACACGTCAGTATTCTCTCTGAAATGGTCGTTCCCGGTGCCGCATCATACGATCTGGAAATGAAGGCCCGCGAGATGGTCGAGAAGGACGGCGACAAGCTTGCATTTCACGGCTATCAATCGAGCCCAAAGGAAGCGCCGTACGATTCGGGTCTTTGCTGCAGCGTCAACGATGTGATTGTGCATTCGCCTGCGGGGCAAAATGGCGCTCGATTCGAGGAGGGCGATGTTGTTACGCTCGACTTCGGCATCGTACACAAAGGTTTTTACAGCGACATGGCGCGCACGATGATCGCGGGTAAGGCGCGCTCTGCGGATGACGAGCGGCTCGTGAAGGGCACATACGAAGCAGCCGAGGCGGGCGTCAATGCGGCACGCGTCGGCAACACAATCGGCGACATCGGCTTTGCCGTGGAGCAAATCGCCGATAAGTATGGTTTTGGATATCCGAAAAATTTATGCGGCCATGGTGTCGGACGAGAACTCCACGAAGAGCCGCGTGTACCAAATTTTGGCGAGCCAGGGAGGGGACAACAAATTGTCGAAGGACTCGTCATCGCCATCGAGCCAATGATGACACTCGGCACAGGACAACTCTTTGTCGACGAAGACGGTCATTCATATCGCACGAAAGATGGCTCTCGCACGGCGCACGTGGAAAATACCATCATCGTCACCAAAAATGGGCCGGAGATTTTGACGAAAGAATAAGTTAGAATAGCACCATGAACATTGGTGTTTTCTTGTCTCAGTACGATGTTGGGGGCAAATATACTACTGTTGTCGAAACATTCGCTCGTCTGATCGCAGAACACAAACACGCGTTGGTTTTTGGCGGTGGCGATGAGGGTTTGATGCACGTAATAGCAGACGTGGCCCATAAAAATGGAGCGCGCATCGTTGGCGTTATCCGTGAACCCATTAAACATAAAGCCTATAAAAATGCTGATGAAATTGTTGTGGTCAAAGATGCCAAAGAAATGAATCTCGGGCTCATTGCTCGTGCGGATGTGATCGTTGTCTTGATTGGCGGTATCGGGACACTCAATGAGCTTACGGAAATCGTAAGAATGAAAAAGAATGGTGAACAAAATAAAAAGGTTGTTGTCGTGAACACGAGCGGTTTTTATGAAGGTCTTAAAACCCAATTACAAAGGATGAGTGAAGAAGGATTTTTGCGGGACGAAGTCATGAAGTCAGTACATTTCGCAGACACTCCGCAGGAAGCAATGGAGTATATTGAAAGCTATGGAAAAAATTGACGTTTTGGTAGTGGGTGCATATCCTCGTGAGCACGCAATCTGCTGGAAACTAGCGCAATCGCCCCGCGTGGGCAAAATCTATATCGCGCCTGGAAATGGGGGAACGGCAAATGTGGCAGAAAATGTGCCGATCGGCGTCATGGAATTTGAAAAATTGGCAGATTTTGCGGAAGAAAAAAAGATAGGCCTTACGGTCGCAGGGTCGGACGATCCCGTCGTTGGTGGGATTTATGACGCCTTTCACGCGAGAGGTTTGCGCATCTGGAGTCCTTCGAAAGCGGCGGCACAAATCGAGGGGTCTAAAGCTTTTGCGAAACAGCTTATGCACGAGGCGGGGATTCCTACGGCAGAGTTTCGAGTGTTTACGGAATACGAAAAGGCCCTCAACTACGTTCGGGCTAAGGTGCCGCCGATTGTGATAAAGGCGAGCGGATTGGCACTCGGAAAAGGTGTTTACGTATGTAAAAGCGTCAAAGAAGCCGAAGACGCGTTGAAGGAAATAATGCTTGATCGAATCTTCAAGGACTCAGGCAATGAAGTTGTCATTGAGGAATTTATGGATGGCCAAGAAATTTCTATTCACGCGCTTTCGGACGGAGAAAATTTCCTCATTTTCCCGCCTTCGCAAGATCATAAGCAGATCGGAGAAGGCGACACCGGACCAAATACCGGCGGCATGGGCGTTATTGCACCGGTCCCGTGGGTCACTGCGGAAATGATGGACGATATCGTAAAGAAAATCGTTGAACCTACGTTTGCCACTCTAAAAGCGCAGGGGAAGCCATTTGCAGGGCTTTTGTATCCGGGATTAAAGATGACCCCGACTGGTCCTAAAGTCGTTGAATTCAACGCGCGTTTTGGATGCCCTGAGGCAGAAGTGTATATGCGACTCATGAAAAATGATCTCCTTGATCTTTTGGATGCGTGCATCGAAGGGATGATCGCAGAGCAAAGATTGGAGTGGAAGGATGGTTTTGCTGTCACGATTATGCTCGCTTCCGGTGGCTATCCAAATGAATACAAAAAAGGGTTGCCGATCACTGGGATTGAAGAGGCAGAAAATGACAACGGAGTTGTCGTTTTTCACGCCGGCACGAAGATCGAAAACGGCCAATTGGTAACGTCCGGTGGGCGAGTCCTGAGCGTCTCAGCGACAGGAAAAACGCTCAAAGAAGCACTCGATCGAGCATACACAGCAGCGGACAAAATCCAATTCGAGGGCAAATACATGCGCCGTGATATTGGCACTAAGGCGTTGAAATAAGGCATGTGCTAGCATGACCGTTGGCCTCACAAAAGAATGTGGCTTAGGAGGTTGCTATGCGATTTTGGAAATCACCCGCCGCGCGGGAAATCGAACGAGCGGCCAGAAATGCGACGCGAGAGGCCAACGATGCACAGACACGTGCTGACGCTGAAAAAGCACGTCAAGAGCGTTGGCTCGCGCAATTAGCACTGGTTAGGAACAGGGTCGGTGCTGCGAAAAGAGAAGGTAGGCGTTTCGTTCTCATTTCTCCTGAGTATGAATACGATCAGGACTGGTTGGTCGCCGCCGTTGTAATTGTGGCCGACGAGATTTGCGCCGATGCTGTAACGTCTGTGCCACCGTCGAGATATGCGGGTTCCCTCATGTCCATGATCATTGCGTTGAGATCGCAGCCTGAGGCGACAAGCATGACTGCCTGAAGCCGCACGAGGAGAAGCGCCGAGATTTTCGGGGCCACCTCGGCGGCTCTTCTCTTTGGTATAGGATATAATTCTCTCCATGCCTCCCCGCACTCATCACACAGGCGAACGCATCCACGCTGCGATGCCAGAGCGATTTGAGACGCCGCATGAGGAGCTCGAGTATTTGCGCCAGCGCGTGCGCGAGAAAGAAGAAGAGCTCGAGTTGCCCAAGAATCGGTTCGAGCAAGATCGCATTGCCAAGCGTGAGGTGAAAGAATATGCCGAGCGACCGGCTACCACCGTCTTGCATGAGAATGTCATCATGCCGGAGCCTGACATCTTGCATCATGTGTTGCGGCTCGAGCCGGAGCCGCACGACAAACAGGTGGATGAAGTTTTGAAGCTCGTGGCGGAGAAAGGAATCAAGAATGCGCTCTCGGTCGCCTCCCGCATCAAAAATCCTCACCTCGACGACGATATTCACCGCGCACTCGTGCGCTACGTCGCCGAGGGCTTGCCCGACAAGGGCTTTGGTCTGCCGGAGAAGGTCAAGCGCGCGCTCCATATGGTGCTCTTCGAAATCCAACCGCAGGCGCACGGAGAAACACAGAAAGATCAAGGGCAGTACAAACTCGAGCAGCTGCTCTCATCCTCCGAGCAGCTCTATGCTGGCCTCTCCGGTCTTATCGAAGAAGGGGAAGGGTATTCCCTTGAGCTTGCTGTGCCGGAGGGGAGCGAAGAAGCATTTCTCTATCTTGCAGTGCCGTACGAAAAGAAGAGTTTGGCCGAGCGCCTCATCTCATCGGTTTTTCCCAATGCGCGAATCTCCGAGAGTCGCGGCGATTACAATATTTTTAACTACAATGGCGCCGCTGCCGCCAGCTTTGCCACCTTTGCCACCTATCCACAGCTCCCCTTGAAAACACCCGACATGTTCGAGCACGATCCGATGAACGTGCTTCTCGCCGCGTTTTCCAAGATCGCGAAGCACGGCGAAGGCGCGGCGATGCAGATCACCATCTCGACCGAAGGTGATCGCTATAATCACCACTACAAAAAAGTCATTCGCGAACTCGAAAAAGGAAAACCGCTCGGAACTGCAGTCAATATTCCAGAAACAGATATTGGTGAAGCGCTCAAGGATACGGCACTCGGTTTTTTTAAATCAGAGGAGCGCCTGAAAGAAGAGAAAGAGCGCGAATTTCGCAAGTCGACCGATCAGGTGGCCAATGAAGAAGTTGGCCGCAAAATAAAAACACGCATTGCACCCGCTTCGATCAGACTCGTCGCGTCTGCTCCCACGCAGGAGCGGGCCGATGAGATTTTGGAAAATCTCGAGGCGCCCTTTAGTCAGTACGACAATCCTCGCGGCAATCACCTCGTCTTTAAGCGTGTCGGCGGCTGGAACATGGATTCGTTTCTCCAGGATTTCACATTCCGAGAATTCGAGCACTCATACACGATGCCGCTCTCCCTCGCCGAGATCACATCGCTCTTCCACTTTACCGCAGAGCGCGTCACGACATCCCGCGAGCTGAAGAGAAGTTTTGCCAAACAGGCTCCTGCGCCAGTCAATATCTCGGGCGAGGGTATTACTATAGGTATCAATGCGTACGGAGCTGAAGAAACGCCCGTACACTTTGCCCCAGCCGATCGCATGCGCCACTGCTACGTGATCGGACAAACAGGTACCGGCAAAACAGGCCTCATCAAAAACATGATCTTGCAGGATATCCGCAATGGAGAAGGTGTTGCGTTTATCGATCCGCACGGCAACGATATCGAGGATGTGCTCGCTGCAATTCCCTCGGAGCGCGCGGGCGATGTGATCTACTTCGATCCGGCGCATACCGAGCGTCCGATGGGTCTCAATATGCTCGAATATGATCGCGCTCGGCCCGAAATGAAAACATTTGTGGTGGACGAAGTGTACGGCATTTTCCGTAAACTTTACGCGGATGTACCAGAAGCGTTTGGCCCGATGTTCGAGCAATACTATAGGAATGCCGTGCAGCTGGTGGTGGAAGATCCGGATTCCGGCAGCACATTTGTGGAAATTCCGCGCGTGTTTGCTGATCCGCAATTCCGCAATTTGAAACTCTCCCGCTGTAATAATCCGATTATCGTGCAATTCTGGCGCAAGATCGCGGAGCAGGCGCAAGGCGATCCGTCGCTCGAGAATGTCGCGCCCTACATCACCTCAAAATTCGATGTCTTTCTCACCAACGACATCATCCGCCCTATCATTTCTCAGGAAAAATCGGCATTTAATTTCCGCGAGATCATGGACGGCAAGAAAATTTTCCTCGCCAATCTCTCCAAGGGGCGCTTGGGTGATCGCAATACCGCCCTTCTCGGTCTCGTGTTGGTATCTAAATTCCTCCAAGCCGCCTTCTCGCGCGTGGATACGCGCGGCGAATTGCCCGTTTTCTATCTCTATATCGACGAATTCCAGAACTTTGCGACGCCCTCTATCGCAACCATCCTCTCAGAAGCGCGCAAATACAAGCTCTCGCTCACGGTCGCGCATCAATTTATCGCGCAACTCGACGAACAAATTCGCGACGCAGTCATCGGCAACGTCGGCACCAAAATTGCGATGCGCATCGGCACGACCGACGCCGAATTCCTTGAAAAACAATTCGCACCTGTATTTACCGCGCAGGATCTCGAAAATTTGCCCAACCGCACGGGAGTCGCATCGCTCCTCGTCTCGGGCGTACCCGCGCGACCCTTCACCATCACCACACAAGATCTGCCGCAGTTTGATTACGCACGCGTTGATCCCCTCAAACAGCTTTCCTACATGACGTACGGCAAGCCGCGTGAAGAAGTGGAAGCCGAAGTTCGTCGCAAATTCGACGCTGCATATGGCGTTCGTCCGCCGCACCCTGCCGACGTGCCGATGCAAACGTATCAGTAGCATCGCTTCCGTTTTATGCTACAGTGGCGGTCATGGAGCATCCCAAAGACGAGCGCACGTTTGTAATAATCAAGCCCGATGGCGTGCAGCGTGGTTTGATTGGAGAAATTATCAAGCGGTACGAGCGCACGGGTCTTAAGCTCGTCGCGCTTCGCTTTGGGGTCGCCGAGGAAAAGAAATTTTGGGATCACTACAACAAAGATGATGCGTGGTTTGAGAAAAAGGGTGCCAAAATCGCCGAAGACAAAAAGGCAAATGGCCTGCCCGTCGACAAAGAGCCGCTCGAATACGGCAAAGACATCATTCGTCAGCTTGTGAAATTTATGACCTCAGGCCCCGTCCTCATGATGGTGTGGGAAGGCAACGCAGCTGCAGCAGTTGTGAAAAAAATCACGGGCGATACGGAGCCCGCAACCTCGGACGTTGGTACCATTCGCGGCGACCTGACGGTAGATTCGTACACGATCGCGGCGGTGGACGACCGGGCGGTGCGAAATCTCATTCACTGCTCAGAATCGGTCGATGAAGCGAAGCGTGAGATCGCGATCTGGTTTACAGACAAAGAGATGACCGAATACCGTTTGGTGGGAGAGCAGATTTTGTACGACGTAAACCTTGACGGCATTTTGGAGTAGTGTCAGCGTATGCAGTATTTGCATCAAACGCAGTATGGCCATGTGGGCGGAGAGCATACGTTGAAACCAATCATGGCGATGGATAAAGGCCACATCTACGACCTCAAGGATGGTCGCCCCGACCTCGCGAAGCCGATTTACGCCATCCATGGCGACAAAGTGTTTGCGACCGAACACCATCCGGACGGCACTTCGCCTCACGCGCTCTTTGAGATCAAGGGTGATAAGGTACATACAACGAGTTTTCATCCAGCGCACAATACATCGTCGCATACGTTTCTAATTAAATAGCGATCTTCATCCCGTTAGAAACACCCAGCTCAAAAAACTACATGAAGAGTGTCCAAAGGGATAGTTTGCAGAAGTTTCTAACGGGATTCATTGTTTCACCACGCGGCAAGGATGTATACTGTTTGGTAGCGGCCGGTACTTAAACCTGCTTGGTTCAAGTACGGGATTCTTATATCGCTTCAAGCAATGCGCTTGAGTGCTGCGGAAACCCACCTGGTATCCAAATCCCAGGCTTGCCGTACCTGCCGCACCAAAAGATCCGCCTCAGGCGGATTTTTTGGTGTATACTTTTGCAAATGGTACGCCGAACGCTCCATCCCAATCACACCAAGGTCCCGAACAACTTTTGCCGTCTGCCCAATGGTTACGGTGTCGTGAAAATCGGTGTTTCAGGCGCCGCAGAGACCGGCTATTGCGGACTCGATGCGTACGAAAAGGCAAAAGAGTTGGGCCGAGAGATCGCGCGGCATGGCGCGATCATCACCACGGGCGCAACGACCGGTTTCCCGATGTACGCGGCGATGGGTGCCAAGGACGAATGCGGGTTTTCTATAGGATTCTCTCCCGCCTCGACCGAGCGTGAGCACACGGAAACATACAAACTCCCACTCGACTACATGGACGTTGTGATCTACACCGGCTTTGGGTATGCGGGCCGTGATCTCCTCTTGGTGCGCGCATCCGATGCGCTTGTCATCGGGTGCGGCCGCATCGGTACGTTCAACGAATTCGCCGTCGCATTCGAAGACAGGCGCCCCATCGGCATTCTTGAGGGTTCCTGGAATACCGACGAAATTCTCCGCGATATGATCGCTTCCGCACACCGCCCCAATCCGCGCATCATTTTCGATGCCGATCCCAAGGCACTCGTCGAGCGCTTGATTGAGATGGTGCAAAAGGATCGCATGGAAACAAATCTTGTGTTCAACAACTATGATGGCTTTAGCGCCACCGACCCGAAGGCGGAAGTCATTCTCTAAAATTCGTACATATAAAGCATGTGCTGCCCGTGGAAGCCGTCTTTTTTTGCGATGCGCCGCGCATCCGCATGCGCTTTCTTCTTGAACTCAAAAGCGCGAGATGCGAGTTTTGTGCACGAGCACTCCCGTTCGAGTTTCGGTAAGAGCATGTCCATTATCGAACCGCTCAAGTAGGCGTATATTTTCGTCGCATCCTTCAGATCGGTGTCAAAAAAGCTTTCGCGGCGGAACGAGAGATTGGAGGGATTGCCCAAGAAACGTTTCTTTGTCTGCGCATACGCAAAAAGCAGCGGATTGCGCTCGACTCCGATGAAGCGCGCCTCCGGAAATCGCTGTGAGAATGAGAGTGATAGCCCACCGTCGCCGCTGCCAAGCTCATACATAGTATCTCCGGGATTGATCGAGAGCGCGCGCTCGATCTGGTCATAGAGACGAGACGGCGTGCGGACGAACGGCACTCCCATGATAATTGATGTCGTACACACGATTACCGAAAGAAATGCCAGGACGACCACTATGAAAAAAAGCACTTGAGTGACGATCAGCGTCACAAAAAGCGCTTGGATAAGCATGAGAAAACTTTAGCACCCTATTTCGCGATGTGGGCGAGAAGCCGTGAGAAGGCCTCGGGGTGATCCTTAGCGAGGGCCGCGAGCGACTTGCGATCGAGCGTGATACCGCTCTTCTTGAGCGTACCCATCAATTTCGAATAGGTGAGGCCCTGAAGGCGGACAGCCGCATTGATACGGACTGCCCACAAATTGCGAGCAAGACGCTTTTTTCGTTTGCGATCACGAAAGGCTGAAGTGCCGGCGTGGAAGATGGCGTCGTGCGCCATACGCTCTTTCTTGGAGCGACCGAAACGATAGCCTTTTACCTGTTTGAGGACATTTTTCCGACGCTTGTTCGCTATTGTTCCGCGCTTAACCCTTGCCATACTGAATAGTTATTAGTTAGCAGTTGATAGTTGGTAGAAAATTCACAAATGCGTTAGGAAGAGCGGGGAAAGAACCGGCTTTTGTTGCTCGCCGTGAGTGTCGCGTGGAGGGCCACCTGACGGTGGCGGCGCATGTGGCCGGCCGCGCCTTCTTTGGCGTTGAAATGATTCTGACCCGGGGCGCGGGCGATGATCTTGCCGCGCTTGGTCATGCGGAGTCGTTTTGAAATTGATTTGTTTCCTTTCATCCCGTTAGAAGCAGGAAGCTTGCACTTCCGACCGACATATTACCTTCAATAATGATTCGATTCAAGCACCGTACTATTCCCGCTATTAAGCCGTTGAACTTCCGCGACTTCTAACGGGATTCATACAGTTTCTGGAGTGACCTCCCTTCTAGCCGGCTTTGGAGCAGCTTTTTTGGTCATTCCCTCTATGACGACCGAGAGGCCCTTGGGGCTCTTCTTGATCTCGTCCGCGATTTTATACGATTTGGGCACGATTGCAAGGAAGCGCTGGAGACGTTCCTTGAGAAATTCGAACTCCATATATTTGTATCGGCCCCACAAAAAAAGGTCTATTTTGACCCGGTGACCCTCGTCGAGCCATTCCCCGATCTTACCCGCCTTGATCTTCATGTCGTGATCGGAGGTGCCGATCTTGACTTGGGCTTCCTTAGTCTCGGTTACTTTCGCGGCGCGCGATTTGACCTCCTTCTCCTTCTTTTTTTGTTCGTATTTGTATTTGCCGTAGTCGGTGATGCGGCACACCGGCGGGTTGGCCTGCGCGGATACCTCGATAAGGTCGAGACCAGCCTCGCGTGCTTGGGCGAGCGCCTCGGCAATGGGTAGCACGCCCACGTTCTCGCCATTCTGCCCGATAACGCGCACCTCCTTGGCGCGAATCGCCTCATTCATGCGTACGCGCTCCTTCTCGGCTTGATTTGTATATTTGGTAAAACCCATCCCGTTAGAAGCAGGACGCGGACGATATGTCAGCGATTGCTATTATACTTGCGCTGTTAGTTGTTTCGACCATACGTTGTATCAAATTATACCCGTGTCCGCAGCTTCTAACGGGACCCATTTGTGCGGCGCACTATACCAGAAAGTCAGCCCTCTGGCCACTTTCAGTTACGCCGTTTTCATGGTGTTACGGCATCTATCATCGCATTGCCGAAATTGACCATGGTTCGCCCGATTCTGTTGAGGAGGCTTTCGAGCGCCGATCCGCTCGGCGTGCTCGACGCGCCCGATATAGATGGCGGCGGTACGTCGCTTCCCGATGTGCTGGTGGAGTTCACGATCACCGTCGCAGTGCGCACCGACGAGAGACTCTGGCCTTGCTTGAGCGTGACCGTGTAGGTGCCCAGTTGCGTATATGTGTGTAGGATGTCGTTGATCTTCGCGACGGCGGTGCATGCACCACTTGAGGGTGGTGAGAAAATCATCGCATCGCGATTGCCGTCGCCCCAGGAGAGATCGTACGCGTCGGAGCACGGCGTGCCGCTTGAGAAGTGCGCTGTGACCTTGAGCGGCACAACGCCCGAAGTGGGACTCACGAACGATCCGCTCCCGTCTCCTGCGGGCGGATTCGTAACCTGCCCCACGTCGTTGCTCGAGACGGTTACGGTAGCCTGCGTTGACGTATTGGAGTTGTTTGTCGTGTTGGTATTAGTGGAGGTGCCAAGTGCGCCCATCAGTTGATCGATTGCTGTGGTACCTGCCGTTGGCTGATTTGTGTTTG
>Ga0209542_10013734_pt1 | contig 13894 bp, 20 predicted proteins | sample RifCSPhighO2_01_FD_184028 | JGI IMG/M metagenome (GOLD analysis project Ga0209542, IMG submission 184028) | Soil microbial communities from Rifle, Colorado - Rifle CSP2_plank highO2_0.1 (SPAdes) (version 2) | ecosystem: Environmental > Terrestrial > Deep subsurface > Rock core/Sediment ...
AGCCCGGTGCGTAGACACCGCTTATCGCCCGGTCGAGCATGGGAGTGCGCGTATTCGAGAGCGCAGAGCGCACGGCGTCCGTGCTACCGTCGTTGAATGCCTGATTGCTGTATTCGGGAAAACTGGTGAGAGCAATAATCTCGCCCGTGCGCGCGTCCATGATGACCGCCGCGCCGCCCCGGTAGCCTTGCGTGCGGGCTTTTTCGGAGAGTATCCGGTGAAGCGCCGTTTGGATATCAGCATCAACGGAGAGCTTGAGGTCGGTGCCGTGTTGCGGCGGTGCCACGATATTTTCGCGCTGCACCGACTTCCGCGCATCGGTCTCCACCATTGAGCTGCCGTTTATGCCGCGCAGAACATTGTTGAACGCGAGCTCGACGCCGGATTTTCCGATGTATTCCTCGCGCCACCAATTGCCCTTGGAATCCGCCTTCGGGTACTGGATGAATCCCAGCACGTGTGCGAAGCCGGGCAGCGTCGTATATTTCCGGAGCGCATACGGAGAGCTCGATGCGGCGGTACCGCTCGGGATTTCGTTCCATGCAAGCTCCTTCCCGTTCCTATCGAGGACAAGTCCGCGCGTCGCGAAGACGAGCGTGCGGTCGAGCGTATTGTTGCGTGAAATATCCGCATACGAGGAACCGTCTATAACCTCGAGACTGAACGTCCGGACGGCAAAAGCGAGCGCAACCAGACAAAATACGACGCCGACGGCAAGAACCGCACGATTGGAAAGTGATTGGACGACGCGCCCCTCGAATTGGACGACGTTGTGCCTCGGCAAATTCGACGAGTCCAGAAATATTTCATCCGGTGCTATCTCGTGACTGCGACTTGTACGCCGAAAGAGTCCCATCAGCCTACTATACCCCATTCATCTTGGGCATGTTTGAAAGCGTTTAACCGGAACGAGGGGCGGGCCTCACTGTGGTCTTCGCAGGCGCGGCGGCGCCGAGACCGAGCGCTGCCTCAGCAGAGGCAGATAGCGACCGCAGGGAGGCTCGCCCTGAAGTGCAGGTTTTCAAACATGCTCTAAGGCCGGAGAAATTGGTTGCGTAGCGGCGCACAAATCCACACCAATATGATTCCTGTAATGAGAAACACCGGCACCTCAAAGCCCTGCCCCGGGAGCCACAGCAGGTCCATCACAAGCCCGATGACGAGCACTTCCCATGCGGGATAACGCAGCGCGAGTCCCATCATGCAGACGAGCGGTACCCACCACGGCAAAAAGAACGCCCCGGCGATGCCGACCATGCCGACGACGAAGCGTATCTTAGTTGCGGACGGGGAGAATATAGACATAGCGAAGTGATGAAAGATTGACCGGAAGCACGATAAAAAGCTCTTGCGACGCGCTCGCCGTACTCGAAGCGATGCTTCCGACTATGCCTATCGGACGCTGACCGAGCTGGGGTGCGAGGACGGGTTCGTTGATTCGTATGGAAAGCGCGCGCGGCACTTTGGCGCGCGCATTGCCGCCGCCGGAACCTTCGGCGGTGAACGACGCCCCGCCGACCGATGCCTCGACGGAAGCTCCCGGCGCAAACACTTCGCCTACTGTCGCAGTGTGTGCGCCCGTGTCCGTCACCGTCCCCACGACGAATCCGCCGCTCGTGAGCACTTGGCTCCCCCGTACGATACCTTCCGCTTCGCCCGCGCCTATCAAAAATGTCCCGTAGGGCGATGTGCGCACCGACGAGACAACGGGGGCCGTGACCCCTTGCCCTTCTCTCGATGTGCCCTCAACCAAGCGTACGAATGCACGGAGCTCTTCGTTTTCCACGCGTAATACTTCGTACGCGCCCGCGCGCTCCTCATACTGTGCGAGCTCTTCGGCGAGCGACCGGTTCTGGGATTCAAGCGAAGCGCGCGTCCTGAAGACGCCGCTGCCCGCAATGCCTCCGCTCACATACGAGGACCATCGCGCGAGGACGACCGCCCCGCCGCGCAACTGGTGGCGGACGGAACCGCCCGTGAGCACATCGAGCAGGAACAAAAAAATGACAAGCACGGTGAGCGCAAGAAGGCGCCTGTGCGGGCTCTTATTCTGTCGGTACGAGTTCATCATCGCTTTTCAGTAGCGCCTCGCGGTAGGCGTCGAGATCATTGAGTACGACCGAGGTGCCACGGACCACGGCAGTAAGCGGGTCGGGAGCCACGATTACGGCCACGCCAATCGCGCCCGTGAGGAATTCCGGGAGCCCGCGGATGAGCGCGCCGCCGCCCGCGAGGTAGATACCGCGTTGCATGACATCGGAAACTATCTCGGGCTGCGTCGTTTCCAACACTTCCTTTATTGATTCAACCAACTCCTCTATTGAATGGCCGATGGCGTTGCGCACGTCTTGGTCGGTGACGCTCATTTCGCGCGGCAGGCCCGTCACGAGGTCGCGCCCGCGCACGAGGTACTCGAGCGTCATTCTGCCGGGTGCGATGGAGGCGATGGCGATTTTCGTCTCTTCGGCGCTTTTGTCGCCGATGAGCATCTTGAATTCGTTGCGCACATGGCTGACGATGTCGGTGTTGAATTTGTCGCCCGCGATGCGCACGTTGCGCGAATTCACGAGGCCGCCGAGCGCGATGACGCCGATGTCCGTCGTGCCACCGCCGATATCGACTATCATGTTGCCGCGCGGCTCGTGGACGGGCAGCTCGATACCGATAGCCGCAGCCATCGGTTCTTCGATGATGTGGACTTCGCGCGCGCCCGCCGCCCTGGCGGCGTCGCGCACTGCGCGCACTTCCACGGATGTAATTCCCGAAGGGACACCGATGACGACACGCGGCCCCAAAAGTTTCGTGTGTCCCGCTTGCGCCTTCCCTATCAGGTACGCGAGCATTTCGGAGGTCACCTCGAAATCGGAAATGACGCCGTCTACGACGGGTTGGACCGCCTGGATGTGCGCGGGAGTGCGGCCGAGCATCTCTTTGGCCTGTGCGCCGACGGCCACTACCTGCCCCGTCTTTGTGTTCATTGCGACGATGCTCGGCTCATTGATGACGATGCCGCGGCCCTTTACATAGACGAGCGTATTGGCCGTACCGAGGTCGATGCCGATATCATTCGAAAAAAGACCTAAGATGCGGTCCTTATAGCGGCGGAGTCTTTCCATGGTGCCGCTCATATCCGCACACTAAATTTGCCGACATTCCGCGCCGAGGCAGCATGCCACACGAGCCGAAGAATCGCGATTGATAACTTTTTGATGTAAGTGATTATTTTCATAAGAGGCATCGGCAAAATTAGTGTGCGGACATATCAGTTCTTAAAACGTTCGACGACCTCACTATCAGGAATTATGGAAGTCCCCCCGTTTGTGCGGCTCGATATCTCGACGCCACCTTCCGCCATCGTCTTTTCGGAAACAACGATGCGCACCGGGATGCCTATCAAATCCGCGTCGGCAAACTTTTCTCCCGCGCGCGCATCTCGGTCGTCGTAGAGCGCTTCAATGCCGTTTTCTTTGAGGAGCTCGTATATGCGGTCGGCTTCGGCGGTCACATCCGCGTTGCCGCTTGATATCGAAATAAGATGCACGGGATACGGCGCTACCTCCTTCGGCCACACGACCCCCTTTTCGTCGGAAAGCACTTCAGCAATCGTACCCATCAAGCGACCCGGACCGATACCGTACGAACCCATGATGACCGGCTGCGCTTCGCCTTTTTCATCTTTGTACGAGAGACCGAGAGCTTCGGAAAAGCGCGTCCCCAAAGGAAAGATGTTGCCGACTTCGATTGCCTTCACCTCTTCCAATTCTTCCTTCTTCATGCCGAGGTCCGCGAGTACTTCGTCCGTATGGACCTCTTTATTGACCGCGATTCCCTTCCCGCGATGCAAGTGCACGGTATCCTCGCCCGCATCGCAGACGGTCTGAAATTCATCGCTAAACTTTGAGAATGAGCCGCCCGACGCGAAGGTACGGAACGTCTTATCGCCGATACCCACACGCTTGAATATCTTCATGTATGCGGCGGCGCATTTTTCATAGAAATCGCGAAACTCCTCCTCGCTCCTGCTGAATGAGTAGAGGTCCTTCATCACGAACTCGCGTGTGCGCATGATGCCGCTTTTGGCGCGAAGCTCGTTGCGAAACTTCGTCTGGAATTGGTACACGTACTTCGGCAAGTCTTTGTAAGAAGAAACATATTCCGCCATGAGCGCCGTCAAGGGCTCCTCGTGCGTCGTCGCGAGTCCGAGCTCTCCTCCACTCTTTAATTCCGTCTTGAACCACACGTCTATGGCATCATCGCGCCACCTGTCCGATTGCTTCCAGAGTGCGGGTGATTGGAGTGCGGTCATCGTTATCTCTTGTCCACCGATGGCGTTCATTTCTTCGCGGATGATGTTTTCAATGTTCTTGAGGACGCGCAGTCCGAGCGGCAAGTACGAATACGCGCCCGCCATTTCTTTGTGGATGAATCCGCCACGGATAAGGAGCTGGGCGTTCTTCGCGACTTCGTCTTTGGGAGCGAGTTTGCGGGTTTTCGTGAAGAGCTGTGATTGCCGCATAGTCCGCGCATTGTACCGACGAAACAGCGCTTTGCAAAGAATGCTTATATTCCGTATCTCGTAGCCTTATGCGGAAGGTCTATGTGAACAAACGCGCGACGTCGTTGAAAGTGACCACAACCATGAGAAGTATGATGAGCGCGACGCCGAGCGCGTTGAGCGCTTGAACAGCGAGGCGGGGGGCGCGACGGCGCATTATGGCCTCGACACCGAGTACGAAGAGCCGCCCGCCGTCGAGCGCGGGTATCGGGATGAGATTGATGATGGCGAGATTGATGGAAATAAGCGCCGCAAACATCAGCACCGCGCCGAGCCCGTTTTGCGAAGCCTGACCGACGTAGCTCACGATGCCGACGGGACCGACGACCGAAGCAAGGTCGGGTGCGCCGCGGATCGCCCCCTCAAGTAATATCCACAAGTCATTAGCCACCATTTTGAAAGCATTGCGGGTCGCGGGAAATGCGTCCGCAAAGGCTTGCGACCACGGCACTTGCTCTGTGGCGATGAGTACGAGTGCGATGCCGAGCGCGGGCTGCGCGGCGGCATTCGGAAGTACGGCATTCGCGGGAGTGAGCGTAATGGTGGACGGTGCATCATCGTGAATGTATGCAATCTGTACCTGCTTCCCCGCCCGCGCCCGCACGAAATCCACGACGTTTTTTGCGGTAAGCACTTCGACGGAAGCGCCTTTCGTATCGCTCACTGCCGTTATCTCGTCTCCGGGCTTGAGCCCTGCAGCCTCCGCAGGCGAGCCTTGCACGATGTCCGAAACGATGAGTTGCACGCTCTGACCCGGAAGCGCGGTCTCTACGGGCTTGGGCACACCGAGGTGCAGCGCGACCGCAAAGAGCATCCAGGCGACAATCACATTCGCAGTGACTCCCGCGACGAGCACGATGGCCTGTTTCCACCTCGGCGCATCGATGAAACTGCCGCGACCGTGCTCTACCTGCCCCTCGTCGCCGAAGAGCCGCACAAACCCGCCAAAGGGAATCCAATTGAGCGTGTACTCCGTGTCCCCTATCTTTCCAAAACGAAAAGCGCGCGGCGGGTATCCGACGCCGAATTCATCCACGCGCACGCCGAAAATCTTCGCAGCAAAAAAGTGTCCGAGCTCATGCGCGACGATGAGGAGGACGAGTATGGCAACGACAAGAAGCGCAGTGAGCATGGCGGTTAGGCACTCATCTCGGCTTCTTTTTTCTCAAATGCAGCTTCCAAATCTTTGTTGGCGGCGTCTACCTTCTTCTGCAGCTCTTCCTTGAGGCTGAATTTGTCGTCTTCGGTCAGTGTCCCCTCTTTTTCTTTCTCCTGAATATCTTTCCATGATTCATCGCGCGCGATGCGCACCGTCGTGCGCGCTTCTTCGAGCTTCGCTTTGGCGAGCTTCACGAGTTGCTCGCGGCGCTCGGAGGAAAGCTCGGGGAACGTGACGCGGATGTTGGTACCGTCGGAAGTGGTGCCGACGCCGAGATTGGCCGCCGTGATGGCGCGCTCGATATCCTTAATGAGCCCTGCGTCGTATGCGGAGACGCGCAGCGTGCGCGCGTCTTCCACGCCCACGTTGCCGACCTGCTTGAGCGGTGTGAGCGAGCCGTATGCGGTGACCATAACGCCGTCGAGGATTGCGGGCGCCGCGCGGCCCGTGCGCAAGCCGCCGTACTCTCTCCCCAGCCACTCACGCGCTGCCGCCGCCTTACCCTCAAATGTTTTGAAATCGTAGTTCAACATATGATTTTAGGAAATTACCAAGTTTCGAATCTGCTGATTCGCATGTCGCGTACCCGATTCTGCAGAATCGTATCGCGTACTGTCCATTATAACGCGATTAACGCGACGCTTGTATTGTACTATATTTTTGGGACGAGGAGCGCTACTTGTTCAAGGAGCGGTTTGACCAACGCGCCCTTGTCACCAATATATTTCCGTGCGCGGTATATCGCATGAAGACCTTCGGGCTTCTTCGCGAGGCGCCGTTCAAGAGCGGATAAGAAGCTCACGATATTTCCGATATCTCGTTTGTCGTCCTCGTCTTTTTCGAGAAGCGGCTTCAGCATATCCAGACGCTTTTGTGGAGTTGCGGCGAGAAACGCCTTCGTATCTATCGCATGCCCCGCCTCTTGCGGACCCATGTCCAGTATCTGCGCGCGGCTGCGAAGTGTCGGCAGCAGCATCTCGGGCGCGGGGACGATAATAAAGAACGCCGCATCCGCTGGCGGCTCTTCAAGCGTCTTCAAGAGTGCGTTCTGCGCTTCGCCCGTCATACCGGGTGTCGCCACTATGAAAAAACGCTGCGAGCCTGCAATCGGCCGCCTGCCCGAACGGTCGCGCAATTCGATGGCATCATCAACGCCGAACGTTTTATATTCGCGTGTGTAGATATCCGGATTGCCTTCGGTGGAAACACCGTTTGCCCGCAATATATCGAGTATGTGCGGTATCGCCGCAGCAGTCCCCGCGACGAGATGCACGTTGCCCACCAATCCCGTTTTCATCGCATCAGTATAGCAACCTTCATAAAAGTGGATAACGCTGAAATTATCCGTTCTCTGGGGTATACTCCCGCCATGAAACCGCACGACCAGATACAAAAGACCGCGCTCACCGTCACGAGGTGGGTCGGCTCGCCCGCATCCATCATCGTGCACACTCTCCTTTTCGCGGGAAGTTTCTTTGCGGTCTTCACGGGGTGGCTTCACTTCGACCGCATGCTTCTCATCCTTACGACGATAGTTTCACTCGAAGCGATATACCTCGCTATTTTCATACAAATGACAATCAACTTCACCACACAAGAATTGGCCGAGGTGAGCGAGGACATCGAAGAAATGCAGGAAGACATCGGTGAGATTGCGGAAGACGTGGACGAGCTGCAGGAGGATGTCGAGGACATTTCGGAGGACGTGGAAGAGATTACCGAGGACGAATCGGAGGACGAGGTGCGCAAAGCGGAACAAAAGAAAACGCTCGTGGACATCCAGAGCGACCTCCGCAAATTAATGCGGGATATAGAAAAGCTCCAGCAGCCGAAGCAGTAAAACTACCTCTTGGAGATAATCGCCTTCTTGTACGCGTCCAGGTGCTTCAGCGCTTCGCCCGTTCCTTTCGCCACGCAGTACGGCGCGTCTTTGGCGACGCGGGCTTTTACGCCCGTGCGGCGGAAAACGAGCTCGGGCAAATTGCGCAAAAGTGATGAGCCGCCCGTCATGATGATGCCGTTGTCTATGATGTCGGCGGCCAATTCGGGAGGCGTCTCCTGCAGCACGTCTTTCATCGCATTTATCATCGTGCGCAACTCTTTGCCAATAGCCCGCACGACTTCATTCGTGCCGACCTCTATAGAGCGCGGAAGACCTGTGAGATGGTCGCGGCCTTTGACTACCATGGTGAGCTCCTGCTCGACGGGCACGGCGGAGCCTACTTGTATCTTCACTTCTTCCGCCATTTTGTCGCCGATGCCGAGATTCGACGTTTTCTTGATGTAATCGGCTATCGCGTGGTCGATTGCGTTGCCCGCGCATTTTACCGAGGTGGAGGATACGATGCCGCCGAGAGAAATGACCGCGACATCGGTCGTCCCGCCGCCGATGTCCACGACCATGTGCCCGCGTGCTTCGTGTATCGGAATGCCCGCGCCTATGGCGGCGAGTATCGGCTCTTTGACGACGTACGCCTGGCGCGCGCCCGCTTTCGTCGCCGCTTCGACGACCGCGCGACGCTCCGTCGAGGTGACGCCCGCAGGTACGCTTATCATCACTTCGGGTTTGAAAAGATTCCACCGCCCGAGCGATTTTCTGATGTAGTAGCGCAACATCGCCTCCGTCACGCGGTAATCGGCGATGACACCGTCTTTCATCGGGCGGTACGCAATTATCTCCCCCGGCGTGCGCCCGACCATTTCTTTGGCATCGTTGCCGACGGCGAGGATTTTGTTGTCGCGTACCGAAACGGCGACGACGGAAGGCTCATTGAGCACGATTCCCCGCCCCGGCACAAAGACGAGCACCGTCGTGGTGCCGAGGTCTATGCCGAGTTTCGGAGAAAAAGAGAAGGCCATATAGAGAGTGCATTGTATTCGCTTTTTTTCGATTGACAAACGGCGCTATTCCCCGCGCTTAGAGCGCTTGGTAAATGGTTTTCTATTGGCCTGCGCTTCGGGAGTATGGTTTTTGGGATTGATTTCCCACCAGAATTTCTTCGAGAAGTTGAGTGCGTCGTCGCAGACCTTTTTCAGATAGTAGAGGTCCTTGGTCGGTATCTTCTCGAGCGTCTTTCCCATACGGCCGAGGGTTATTTGTCCGTATCCGTCACGCTCGCGGTCGCGGTTGAGCCGCGCACAAAAGTATTCCATGAGCTCCCCGCGCTCCGTAACACGGTCGTCTTTTATCGAACGTTTGAGGTGTGAGGCGATGTGGCGCATAGCGTTATTGTACACTTTCCGTTATAGTTTTCTTGATGCGAACCATTCTGCCCGAACACAAGAATCCCGCGCTGCGGGAGATTGCGCGCGAAATCCCCGTCTCGGACATACGCGGCGTCGCGATAAAAAAACTCATCGCGGATATGAAATCTCTGCTCGCCAAGGAGAAATACGGCGTGGCGCTCGCCGCCTCCCAGCTCGGAGTGCCGCTGCGGCTCTTTATCGTTTCAGGGCGCGCGCTCGCGCGCGACCGACGCAACGCACCCGACGAACCTGGTGCCGATTCTCTGGAAGCTGGAAGCTCGAAGCTCGAAGCTGTTCTACCCGACCAGGTCTACATCAATCCCGTCATCCTTAAGATGTCGCGCACAAAAAAGGAGAAGCACGAAGGATGCCTTTCGGTGCGCGGGAAATGGGGCATCGTACCGCGCGCGGAGAAAACGATGTTGAGTGCGTACGACGAAAAGGGTGCGAAAGTGACGCGCGGTGCATCGGGCTTTTTGGCACACGTCTTCCAGCATGAAATGGACCATCTCGACGGTATTCTCTACACGGATAAGGCGGCGGCACTCTATGATGACAAACCCGAAAAAAAGTAGCGGCCTCAGGTTCGCCTTCTTTGGCACACCGGAATTGGCGGCGGTTTTCCTTGATGACCTCGAGGCCGGCGGCCTTGTGCCCTCACTCGTGGTTTCGACTCCCAATAGGAAACAGGGACGCGGAATGGAAATGACGCCTCCATCAGTGAAGAAATGGGCAGAAGCGCGTTCCATTGAAGTGCTCCAGCCTGATGAATGGGATGCTTCGGCTATTGCGGCCCTGCAAGCGGCATGCACCAGGCTGCATATTGATGTGTTCGTAGTCATTTACTATGGCAAGCTTTTACCAAGGACGGTCCTCGGTATCCCGAAGCACGGTGTAATGAACATTCACTTCTCACTTTTGCCCCGCTGGCGCGGTACCTCCCCCGTTCGCGCGAGCATAGCGAACGACGACAAGGTCACCGGCACCTCGATAATTCTGCTCGATGAAAAACTCGACCACGGGCCGGTAATCGCCCAGAAGCGCATTCTCATCGAATCTTGGCCGCCGCGAGCGACCGAGCTCGAAGAGCTCGCGACACATGAGAGCGCGAAACTTCTACTCGACATTCTCCCGAGCTGGCTCAAGGGCGAGATTGAAGCGCGTGAACAAAATCATGATATTGCGACGTTATGCCCGAGTTACACAAAGGGAGACGGCCTTTTGGATTTACGGGGCGATGCGTACCAAAACCTTCTCAAAATACGCGCGTTTGATACTACCGTCGGTACACACGCATTCTTTGAGCGTGGTGGTAAAAAGCTTCGAGTCGGTATTCTCGACGCGCATGTTGAAAACAATAAACTTATCGTCGACAAAGTGAAGCCCGAAGGCAAGAAGGAAATGGGGTACGAAGAGTTCCTCCGCTCAGGCGCCAAACCGGTCTAAACAACTACTGACCGAACCGCATCCAGTTCTTGATTGCAGCCCCCGTCTTGCGCATGATGCGGGTGTGAAATTTCTTCTCGCTGCGCAATTGACGCTCGACCTCTTCCTTTACGTCGTCTATAGCCGCGTTTACCGAAAATGCGTTGTTGCGCGCATAGACGGGCGTAATTCCCGGCTGCATGATGCGTATTTCGGCGAACCACATATTCGCGCCATGGCGCTGTCCCCCGCCATCGCGGCCGAGCTCTATCTCACAACGGGCGGTACTTGCATTGTCCCGTAAGAATTTTTCAAGTGATGCGATGCGGTCGTCGAGATACTCCCTCGTCTCCGAAGTTAATTCGTAATCGGTGGTCTTGATGCGTATATCCATATTGCTATTGTCGCACACTCAAAATCTTTGCGCGAGCATGGTGACCCGAAACGATGCGGACATTCTTCACGCTGACTTTATAATGCCGTGCGACAAGTGCGCACACGCGCTTGTTGGCACGGTTTTCCGTAGGCGGTTCACGCACAAATATTTCCAATCCCCCTTTTTTGCCTTCTTCGAGATGTTCTTCGCCCGCGTCCGGCCATACTTTTACGCGGACGAGTCTTCCATCATCCATACTAGATGCGCTTGTATCGTCCTATAAGCTCCGTCTGCGCGACAATGTGGCCCTCCATCGCCTTTTCGACATCCGCTTTCGTGGCTCCCGCCTGAAGCGGAAGCTCGGTGTCGAGCGCATGGAGTTTGAAAACGTAGCGGTGCTCGGAGGGCTCGTATTGCGGCGGCGGACACGGGCCCGTGTACGCATTTTTGCCCGCGCCGTTCGCACCTGCAACGCCTGCACTCCCGCCTTCCGTAATTTCACGGGTTTCCGCGGGAATATTGAAAAGCACCCAATGGTCGAATACCCCGTCCGCATGCAGCGCCTTGGGCACATCGGGGTCATCCATGATCAGCGCGAGCGATTTCGTGCCCTCCGGTACGCCGGCTATCGCAAGCGGCGGACTCACGCTCCGGTCTCCGTCGCAGGTGAACCGCGACGGGATAGACGCGCCCTCCGCGAATGCGGAGCTCGTGAGCGTGAGAGTAGATGTTGCCATAGGAATCTTTCTTCCGATTGTATCACTGCCTGCAGAGGGCGCGGCGGCGTGATTCGAGGCATAGTACGCACCGATAATGAGAACGACCGCTCCGGTTCCGACAAACACCATTGCTTTGCGCATGTGAATAATAATAGTATCACTCTACAAAATACAAAACGCCCCCGCAAAAGCGGGGGCGTTTTGGTAAACCTTGCGGCTTACGAAACGCGCGAGACTTTGACCGCGTTCGGCCCCTTCGGGCTGTCAGCGACTTCAAATTGAAGCTTGTCGCCTTCGCGGAGTTCGTCGAAGGAAACCCCGACGAGCTCGTTCGAGTGGAAAAAGAGATCCTTTTCCTGACCCTCGCGAGAGATAAACCCGAAACCCTTATCGGTGAGACGGGCGATAGTTCCTGTTTGCATAGCAATTAGAATTATTCGATGGATAAACCGACAAAGATTTTGGTCTTAGTTGGTATCAATGTCAGTTAGCTGGAGTTGTAGGTCGATCCCCCTTCTCTGGATCAGCGCTGGTTGATACAGGAATGCTATCATGTGCTCTATATCTTGTCAATACTGCCGCAATCCACGATGCGTCGCTTCACGGGTTTGCACTCTCTTGTTTCCGACGGGAAAAGCGTACAATGATTTCTATAGTCTTGGGTATCTGACTAATGTATGTTTAAGGACAGAAATGATGCGGGCCGGAAGCTTGCGGAAAAACTCTCCGCGTATCGCGGGCAGAACGCGGTGGTATTAGCGCTCCCCCGCGGAGGGGTTGTGCCTGGGTACGAAATCGCAAAAATACTCGGTCTCCCACTCGACATCGTTGTCGTGCGCAAAGTGGGATATCCCGGCAATCCGGAATACGCGCTCTGCGCGGTGGACGAAACGGGCACGCGTCTCTGCAGCGAAGTCGCGGCGGACGTGGACCCAACATTACTTGCGGAAGAAACCGGGCGACAGCAGCAAGAAGCGAAACGGCGCATCGCCGCCTATCGCGGCAATAGAAAGCCGGAGCGCATCACGGGCAAGACGGCTATTATCGTGGACGACGGAATTGCCACCGGCCTCTCGATGAGGCTTGCGGTGCGCTCCGTGCGGGCGCAAGGAGCGAAGCGCGTCATCGTCGCGGTGCCGGTGGCTCCTCCCGAGGCCATGCACGACCTCCGCAAAGAGGGCGCTGATGATATCATCGTGCTTGAACCGCCGGAGGACTTTCTGGGCGCCGTCGGCGCACACTACATCCGATTCGAACAGGTGGAAGACAGCGAGGTTATCAGGCTTTTGAACACGCTATGACGCATCGAAAGACCGCGGGTACACCCCTCGACGTGCTCCGTGACAGGCAGACGGACACCGCCGGATTCCGCGCCGCCGCACGGCAGGTGTGTTCTGGTTTGATGCAAGAGCTGCAGGCACTGTTGCGGAAGCGTGAAGCGGATGCGGAGCGCGTCACTTTCGTTATCATCTTACGCTCCGCCATCGCGCTCCTCGACCCCGCACTCGTTACGTTCCCTCAAGCTCCCGTCGGCGTGCTGGGCCTCAAGCGCGACGAACACACGCTTCTTCCCCGCTCCTACTATGAGAACCTGCCGCCGCTCGACAACTGCGATGCCGTTGTCCTACTCGACCCGATGCTCGCAACGGGCGGTTCCGCCGAGGCGGCGGTAGAGCGCCTGCTCCTGCGCGGCGCGGACTCGGAGAAACTCTACTTCGTCGGCATCATTGCGGCCCCGGAGGGACTCGCGCACCTCTGTATGCGCGTGCCACGGGAAAATATTATCCTTGCCGCGGTAGACGAAAAACTCGACCCAAAGGGCATGATAGTGCCGGGCCTCGGAGATTTCGGCGACCGCTATTTCGGGTATGGTGATGCGCCTGTGTCGTTCAACTAACGGTTCACGGTTGCTTCACAAAAAAGCGGCTTGAGTCCCGCCGTCCTTCCTCATATCTTCATGCGCCCTCCTATACACTCACGCGCGGTCATTACTCGAGTAATTTATTTTAAATCGTTATGGGAATCATCATTTGGATAATCTTCGGAGGTCTCGTCGGGTGGGTTGCATCGCTCATTATGAAGTCCGATGCGCAGCAGGGCGTGTTGCTCAATATTATCGTGGGCGTTGTAGGAGCCGTCATCGGCGGTTGGATTATGAGCGTACTCGGCCAAAGGGGCGTGAACGATTTTGATCTCTACAGCTTCGTGGTCGCGCTCTTGGGCGCCTGTGTCCTCATAGCCGTTGTCCGTGCTTTGCGGCGCACGTAATTCACAGAGCACCGCATCTCCGTACTTGCATGTAATGAACTCGATAAGCGTACGTCAATACAACATATGACCCCATTACCCATGCTTTGGCAGAAAATATTTTCGCAGCGGATTTTTGTCGTTGCCGCCGTCACCGCGACGGTGTC
>Ga0209542_10013735_pt1 | contig 13893 bp, 18 predicted proteins | sample RifCSPhighO2_01_FD_184028 | JGI IMG/M metagenome (GOLD analysis project Ga0209542, IMG submission 184028) | Soil microbial communities from Rifle, Colorado - Rifle CSP2_plank highO2_0.1 (SPAdes) (version 2) | ecosystem: Environmental > Terrestrial > Deep subsurface > Rock core/Sediment ...
AATAGGAAGTTGGATTAATTGGTTCAATGAAAAAAGATATCATCGAGGAGTCAAAGCTTATCCTGCGGAATTGTATGTTAAGTATTAAGGTTTACTTAACACTCCCAAAGCCTTTTTAAACTAATTTTAATAATATTTATCATGGGTTTTAATCAATTTAAAAATAAAGCTAAGAAAAACAAGCAAGCTCCTCAGGGGCAAGGGCAAGAACAAACATTCATGAGAGTCAGGACTCCAAGAAGCAGAGAAGTTTTAGGAATTATAGAGCAAAGAGTTGGTGCAAACAGGATGGTTGTAAAATGCCTTGATGGAAAAACAAGAAACTGCAGAATACCCGGAGCATTAAGAAGAAGCTTATGGTTAAGGCCAGGAGATACTGTAATAGTAGAGCCCTGGGAATTTGATTCAGATACAAGAGGAGATGTTATATACAAATATACACCTGCGCAAATTGAATGGCTAAAGAGAAGAGGATTTTTGAAGGATGTTGCTGGGGAATTCTAATAAGCAAAGTTTTAAAATCAAAAAATCCATGTTTCTTGCATGCAAGAAACATATGTAGAAGCTATAGGAAAGGTTATTTCAAGCAAGAAAAAACTTGAATCTGAATTGAAGGTAAAAATAACAAACAAGGGAAAAAACGTTTTTATTTCCGGAAAGGCAGAAGATGAATTCATAGCATTAAAAGTAATGGAAGCTATTGATTTAGGATTTTCAATTGAAAGAGCATTACTTCTTAAAAATCCAGATATTCTGCTTCAAATAATTAATATTAAGAATGTAACAAAAAAACATAATCTTGAAGCAATAAGAGCAAGAATTATTGGTACAAGGGGCAAAACACTAAAAACAGTTAATAACCTAACAAATTGTCTTATCTCTTTGAAAGATAATCAAGTAGGTGTTATTGGTGATTTTGAATATATTGCAGACGCTATACAAGCAATGACTTCTTTGGCTAAGGGAAGCAAGCAAAGTCATGTCTATGCAAGACTAGAAAGAGAAAAAAAGAAAAAAAGATTAATGGATAAGGGGATTGAATGAATATGATTGGTTGAACATATAAATAAATATTAACTATCGTCTGCTTGAGAGATTATGAAAAACTTATTTTCTATATTAGCAACTCCAGTAATAATACTCTCCACAATCACAAATTCAGGATGCATTTACGGTGACCAACTTAGAATTCCCGAAGGAAAAGTTTACAAATATGAAATAAACGGGGAAAGAGTATCCTCATATTCCAGTATGTTTGACGACATAACAACAGGCCCAGATATTTTAGAAGTCAAAAAAGAAGACAGCCCAAAAATAATTTATATAGGTTTATTTAGTGTTAAAAAACTGGATTTTATTGAAATTGGAGGCAGATTTGGAAAAAGATATCCTGCAGCCAGCCTCCCAAAAGAGATTAGAGCAGAGGTTCAGAAAAAATATGAATTTTATCTTGAAGAGATAAAAAAACAGAAAAAAATAAACAAATAACTTTAAATAAAAACGTCCTCGGGAGGACTCGAACCTCCAACCCCGCGATTTCTGCATTAAAAATTCTAACAGTCGCGTGCTCTGCCAATTGAGCTACAAGGACTTCAATGTTTTTCTTAAATCACCTATTCCTAACAATAAATGCTGATTAAGGATCTCATAATATCTTTTTAAAGGTTTTGGGATGAGAACAAATACTCTATATTCTTCTTTTAAAAATTCTATTTTGTTTTTAAGCTTAATTGCCTTATCAAAACCTCTCCATTCAGTACATTCAATTATTATGTTATTATCTATTAGAAAATCTGGAAAAAAATATTTGGAAAAAGAGAATTAAAGATAATTGAAAAACAAATGCAAGGAATTAACCTTACACAATCTGAAAAAAATAGGTTGTCCAGAGATATAAGAGAAAAAATGACCTCCTCTCCACACTAAAGTGTGGAGTTTCCACGATGATGCTCTTCTTGATTCAAGATGTAATTTCTTACAACTTCCTCTTGAACAAAACCAACTGAAGATGCAAACTTTCCTCTGCTCCACAAATGCCCTTTAGGATATCTTAACCTTGCTTTAGGATTTTTCATAAAGAAAAGTTTTGCAGATAATCCTTTTAAAATTTGCAAAACCTTTGAAGCAGACAAATTCATTGAAACCTGAACTTCAACATGAATGTGTTCTGGCATTACTGAAATCACAATTATTTTTATCTGATGCAATGAAGCAGCTCTTCTGATGCAGGCTATACAAAGATTTTTTTGTTCTTCTTTAGCAAACATTCTGTAGGCATATTTTGGTTTTCATTCAAGATGCATCATCATAAGTCCTACAGAATGTTCATAATGATTATATTTATTTTCCATTTTAGTCCCTCCAAAAAGTTTATTTAGTTTGAGAAAGTTCTAACTATGAATGATGTTCAGTGAGTTAAAATCAAACTCATAAGAAATAAGTTATTTAGAAATAAATACTTGTTGGAGAGACTACAGCTTAAAAGCTGTAGATTTCTTCTTAGTTAATTATACAGAAAAAGGTGCTTTAATAAAAAATGGAAAAATCATAAATAAAACAAATAAATTCAAAACAGAATATTTTGATTGCTTTCAAAAATCAGAAAATGGCTTTGGGGGATTAGCATCAAAATTAAATGCAGCACAAAGGGCTACTCTATCAGGTAAAAAATATATTATTGCAAAAGCAGGAGATAGTATACAAGAAATTCTTTTAGGTAAAAAACCTTCAACAAGATTTTGGAAATAAGGATTTCACAATATTTTTATACTCATTTTCCCTATCTAAATCATGGGAATTGCAGAATTTTTTCAAGAAACTCCAGATTTCATAACAAACACAACGGCATCATTTTCAAATGCGATTCCAATTCTTATTATAATTATGATTCTTATAGGAATAATTTATTGGATAAGAGCATTGCAAAAAGCACCTCGCACAGAAATAAGAGTATACAGGAGGCCTTAAACAATAAACATCAATAATAAACAAAACGATAAAAGTTATGGCAATTAACATAAGGCTATGAAGAAATGCTTAATGAACTCATCTGCAAGGCTTAAATTCGTTTTACAGATTACTAATAAATAGATTATAAAAACACAACATGGACTTTGAAAAAGTAATTAACCAGAGAGCATCTATAAGAAATTATTCTAACAAAAAAGTAGACTATGATAAAATAATAGGGGCTATAGAAGCTGCTAATCTCGCTCCTTCTCCAGGAAGTTTGCCTATTTTAAAATTTATAATAATAAAAGATAAAGAAAAAATAGTTAAAATAGCACAGGCTTGCCAACAGCCCTTTATTAAAACTGCTCCAATATTAATTGTTATTTGTTCGGATGCAAAAAATATAGACAAAATGTATTATGAAAGAGCAGAGAGATATATCAAACAGCATGCAGGATCTGCAATTGAAAACTTCTTATTAAAAATAACAGATATGAAACTCGCTTCTTGTTGGGTAGGAGCTTTTTCAGATGTGACTGTTAAGAACATATTAAAAATCCCAAATGATATCGAAGTAGAAGCTGTTCTTCCGATTGCATATCCTTCAAAAACAGATAACACAAAACAAAAACAAAAACCAGATATAACAAATATAATTTTCTTTGAAGAGTGGGAAAATAAGTATCAAAAACCTATAAGAAGAACAGGAACTCATTAATTTCTATAAAATACTTTTAATCAGTAATAAATAAAACTAAGATAAGCAAGAGCAACAAACATAAAGCTATGAAATGATTATCCCATACTAAATCATTTTAAGAATTATCAATAAAAGATTAGAATAATTAATTTAGTCTTCTTTTTTCTTAACATATCCGCACTTGTTGCACTTTAAAACATAATAATACCCCTTTTCATCTTCTTCAACTATAACCTCTTCACTGTTACATTTAGGGCATTTAATAGAAATAGAATAATCTCCTCCTGTAAATCTTTCAGTTATATTTTCCATATAGATTATAATCCTCTAAGATTAATAAGGTTTTTGGATAAAAACAGAATTACTAACCACGCCAAATATCTTTTATTTTAAAAAATAAAATCCGCCAAAAAGGCGGGAAAAGAAAATAAGACGTGGAGTCTCCCCCAGTCATAAATTAATATCTATCTCTGTCGCGGTCTCTGTCTCTTACATCTCTGACAACTTCAATGCCTAAATCAGACATTTCTGAATCGGCTTCATACCCATAATCTTTCATTCTGTGTTTTCCTAAGATATATGGGCTTGATACACCAGTCATAATGGTAATAACTCTAACTCTTCCTTCAAATTCTTTGTTAATTCTAGCTCCTATGATAACTTGAGCTTCTGGCGCGATATTTTCAGTTACTAGCTTACCAATTTGACTGAACTCTTCTAGTTTCATATCAGGACCGCAAGTAATATGTATCAAAGCTCCATTAGCACCTCTATAATCCACGTCTAACAATGGATGTGTAAGAGCCTGTCTAACTGCTTCATTAACCCTATCACTTGAATCTGATTCACCAATGCCAATAACTGCAACTTCTCCTTTTTTCATAATTGCGGATACATCTGCATAGTCCAAATTAATCAAACTAGGTAAGGTAATTGTTTCAACAATACCTTTAATCATAGTGCTAATCAACTCATTAGCAACTGCAAATGCTTGCTGTATTGGCAACTGTCCTGCGATATCTACTAGTCTGTTGTTATCAATAACAATTGCTGTATCAACCTGATCTCTTAATTCTTGTAAACCAAATTCTGCCTTGTCAATTCTTGCTTTTTCACACTCAAAAGGCATTGTTACAACACCGATTACAACAGCTCCTGTTTCTTTAGAAAGTTGAGCTACAACAGGGCAAGCTCCAGTAGCTGTCCCTCCGCCCATACCTCCAATGACAAAAATCATATCAGAATCAGCAACAGCTTTTTTCAACTCAGATATTGACTCTTTTGCAGCTTCTCTTCCTACTTCTGCTTTACCTCCTGCACCAAGACCTCTTGTTAATTCTTTTCCAAGAAGAATTTTATCATCTGCCTTAGTGATACTAAGATGCAAAGCATCTGTATTTGCTGCATAAACAGTAGCTCCATTTATACCTTTGTTAAACAACCAAGTTATTGCATTACAGCCAGCTCCCCCAATACCAAAAACTTTGATATTAGCCTTACCGGCTTTAAGTCCATCAAAATTAATACTATGTGTATCTATGTTTTCTATCGCTTCTTTTGTAAAATCTAAAACCATTTGTTTCTTTTTTTAAACCTCCTTTCAGTTTCAAGATAACAAAAGCTTAAATACTAGTGTTACCTCTATTTATTACAATATTCACTAAGAAAAAGAGCTAATCTCTCTTCAAGAATTTTATCCCGCCAGATAAAATTATTATAATTAGAAGAATATACTTCTTTAAAAACTTTTGTGTGATAAAAGACATTAATTAAAAATAATAATTATAAAAAATTCAGATAATAGAAATAACTAAAATAGAAGATAAAAATTAAGAAGTTTCATTCAAACATCCCCGCAACTTTTAAAAGAAATTCATCATTTCCTCTTTTTGCCATTATTTGTATTCCAATAGGAATATTGTATAATTCCTCTGTTGGAACTGAAATTGCTGGAATTTCTGCGAGATTAGCTAAAACACTTAAACTATCATAACTATACATATCAAAAAAAGATAATTTGTCTGCAATCCTGTGAGGCAGTTTAGGAACAGTTGGCATTATTAAAACATCATATTTTTCAAAAGCTTTTTCAAATTCTTCTTCTATTATTTTCTTTGCTTTTAATGCTCTTCTATAATATCTTCCTGCAAATTCTGCCTGGGCAATTTCCTGCCCCCCAAGAATTCTTCTTAAAACTTCTTCCCCGCAAGAATCTTCTATCTTAAGCCCATATTTTCTTCCATCAAATTTTCTTGTTCCTGAAAAAAACTCAACATAATTAATAGGATAATAAGTTTGTATTCCTAGATTAATATGCTTTAATTCAACATCTTCTTGTTTCCATTTATTTTTCTGGCAAACTTCTTTTACTTTCTTTTTAATTAAAAACCATATTTCACTGCTTGCATTTATTCTAGGAATTCCAATTAAAATTTTCTTCATATTTTTATTTTCAGAAACCAAATCTCTTAAAGTTGAATCTTTTTCATCTTTTCCTTTTATTATATTATAGATTATTTCAGCATCTTCAACACTATAAGCAAGAGGCCCTATCTGGTCCAAGCTCATAGACAAATCAATTAAACCATATCTTGAAACAGCCCCATAACTTGGCTTAAATCCAACAACACCGCAATGAGAAGCAGGATTTCTTATGCTTCCTCCTGTATCGCTTCCTAAAGCAAAATCACAAAACTTAGAAGCAACAGAAGCAGCACTTCCTGAACTGCTTCCTCCTGGAATTCTATCCATTGCATGAGGATTTCTTGTTATTCCAAAAGCACTTGATTCCCCACTACTCCCACAAGCAAACTCATCCATATTAGCCATTCCAATTACAATAGCATCTTCTGCAATTAATTTATCAATAACACTTGCATTATAAGTTGCCCTATAATTTTCAAGAGTTTTTGAAGCACAATTACAAATAACTCCCTTAACATTAATATTAGATTTTACAATAACCCCTAATCCAGCAAGTTTTCCTGCTTTTCCTTTTTTTATCTTTTTGTCAATTTCCTTAGCCTCATCCACAGCTTTTTCATTTAATCTAAGAACAGCATTAATCTGAGGATTATCCTTTCTGATTTTGGTTATAAACCCCATTATATTCTGCTCTGCGGTTAATTCTCCTTTCTTAATCATTTCAAGTTTTTGTTTTATCATGTTTTACTTTTTGTTTTGGTAATTTATTAAACGATTTTAAGTTAGGGCAATCATAGCTTTTTGCTTCTCACTCCAATCTTATATCGTTTTTAACACTATCAATAAGTTTAGTCTTAGTAGTATCAGTTATCATTTCCAATCCCCCTTCTCTGCTATTATAAAATCATCATCATGGCTAGGTGCATTTTTCAAAAAAGCCTGCCTAAACTCAGCATTTCCTTCTTTTCCATCCCCTTCTTTTCTCTCAAAATCCTCTCTTTCCACCTGCCCTTCTTTTCCTTCTTTTGCCTCTTTTTCCACACTTGCCAGCGCATCTGCAAAACTATCCAAAATCTGCCTTTAATCTTCTCTATGTCCATTTTGTGTTTTTATGTTATTCAAAATCTTATGTAATTTATCTTTAATCTCAAGATAAAAAGTTTTTATATCTTTTGCTTCTTCAACACTTACTTCCTCTCCATAGTATTTAGAACCATTTCGCTTATATCTAAATTTATCTAACCTGTCTATAACATATACATCAAATCCTTTCTTAGATAAGTAGGCTATTGGCGCTTCATGAGAAGAGGTATTAAAACCATCGCTTAAAAGTATTGAAAAAATAAAATCTCTTATTGCATCATACATATTCTCAAAAACAAGCTTAGGCAACTTATTGATGTCTAATGAATTAATATCGATAATCCTTTTTTCCCCATCTCTAATAAGCTTTCTTATTCTTTCTTTGTTAGGAGTAACTTTTCTAACAATCTTCCTTAATAAAAAACTTTCAAAACTTTCCATTTTATTTTTTCTTTATTGCACCATATAAAACAATGCCATTTATTAAATTTGTGTAAAACTCATCAGAAATTTTATTATAGTAAGAAACAATAAGATGAATTTTTCTATTAAATTTTTTCTCGAAGCTGCTTAAATCGATGCTTTCATACTCTTTTTTAGAGATTATTACAAAATCAATATCGCTCTCTTCAACATCTTCTCCTATCGAATAACTTCCAATAATCGCTATTGCTTCAGGATTAAATTTTTCTTTTAATAAGTTAATTATTCCAGAATCATAGATTTTTTTAAGATTATCTATCTTTTTAAATAATTTAAATTTCTCATCAAAAACAGCAGATAATTCCACAACATGTCTTTTTCTCTCTCTTTTGATTAGCTCTTCTTTTTCAAGTTTTTTTGTCATGTTCAAAACAGTATTTGGGTTTAATTTAGTAATCCTTGCAATCTCCCTTATATGGAATTTTTCATTAGGATTATCAAAAAATACTCCCATAACTTTATCGTAATTGCTTTGTTCCATTGTCCATTTAATTATACATTTATATAATCTTTTATACAATTATATATTTTTTTATATATTTAAATGTTTTGTTTTTAAAAATTCAGATTCAGAAGTAGCAAGCAGGAATATAAAATTAATGCAAAGAATTAAAAATCTAGTTTTCTTATAAAAATCATGGAAACCCTATTGGAGTATAGGTATATTGTTGACAAAAAAACAAAAGAGGTCTTTTTAGAGTCTTTTAAGAAAGCTGTAGAACAGATAGATAGAACCAAGTTTAGCTTTATATGCATTGTAGGTTCTATAGAAAAAGAAACATCCCATGATATAGATGTCTTGATATTCCCGGGAATAAACACTAAAATAGGAGATTCTATAATTGAATTAGCCAAATTATATGAAGCTACAGAAAAAGAATTAAAAAAACACCATAAAAGATACTATATTGTTGCCTGCCCAAAATTTGCAATGCAGGAAATGACTCATCATCTTGCTTCAATAGAAGAAGGTTCTTCAGGCATGATACCGGTTCATTCAATGTTTTTCACTAATTATAGGGATTTCAAAAAATTTTCTCCAAAAAAATTTGTTGAAAACATAAAAGATGAGATGATTAAAATTCTAGGTAATTTTGAGGATACAAAAAAACTAAAAAATATTTCACAAAACAAGCTAGAACCTTATTTTTTCGTTCTTGATTTTGAGATGAATTCCAGAATTAAAAATTTTCCAAGACATTTGATAAGAACAAGTGCAGAATCTCTTTTTGAATATCTAAATAAGAAATATAATATAAAAGTTAAAACAGAAGTTCCTCATAACATCAATTTAATAAACAAAGAATTTGAAAGGTTAATGAAAGAATTAGATAAAAGAACCTATTCCTAATTATCTAATAAACTTAATTCTTTCAACCCTCCCTTTTTTCTCATCAATCTCGATTATTGCTGCCTTACCCTCAACAGCAGCACCAGCATTTACAACAATTGTCTTTCCTATTTTGCATTTTCCCTGATTTTCGTGCATATGGCCTGCTAGGTTCATTATAGGTCTATAGCTTTCAATAATTCTTCTCACAAGTTTTGAGCCTTTTTCAACTCCCTGAAATTCTTTTGGAGCCTCTCTGGAATTTATCTTGCTTAGATTAGTCCTATAGGGAACATTATGTGAAACAAAAATTATCTTGTTATTCCTAAATCTCCTAAATAATTTATCCAATCTTTTCCTCATTTTTTTATAATTTTTGCTTTTTACTCTTCCAGGGAATGTGCTAGTAGCCATCCCAATAAAAATAATATCCTTAAATTTAATAAAAGAATAATCAAATATATTTATTTTTTTATATTTCCTGATTACTCTACTAAAAAAATCTTGATAAGGCCATTTCCAGTCAGATTTTTTATAATCATAGGCATCATCCCATTTTGTATAATCCAAATTTCCTGTAACTGAAATAACCGGAGTTTCTTTGCCAACCTCATTCAGTTGTTTTAAAATTCTCTCCCCTACCCTTAAATCTTTTAAAACTAATCTCTTGTATTTTTCTTTTCCTATAACCTCCCATAATTCAGTACCAGATTTATAAGAGTGTTTAAACCATAATTTCCTATAGTGAAAAGGCATAAAATCCCCCACACTTACAATTAAATTAATATCTTTTCTTTTTGCTATTTTCTTCAGTTTTTCAGGAAACTTTCCATGAAAGTCCCCAATTGCTAGAATTTTCATTATAAAAACAATTAAATCTAACTTTTAAATTTATCCTAGAACTTTTTTTATCTTATCTAATTTAAATTTCCAATCTTTATTGAAACTCATAATTTCTTTAATCTTATCTAATTCCTTAACAAAACCATATCTCTCAAAAATTATTGAAATATTTAACAAATGTTTTTCAAAAACTTTATACTCTCTATTCTCTTTTATTTTTTTAGCCCAATTAAGTAGTGGTCCTAAAAAATTTCCTTTTGTAACCTCTCTTAGAGTCTCATTTTTAATTAAATTTTGACCATGTGAACTACCCACAGACTGAAGTCTGGGGCGTCCACGTGAATAATTATTTAAATTGGCTAAGTGTTGCTTGACAAAATTCATAGTCTACCCAATGCTTGTCTTGACTGTGTTTTATATAATACTCAACAGCTTCGGTTGTTGTTGAGCCAATGCTTCTGCAAAAATAGCCTGCACTCCAAAACTTATCTCCCCACAAATATCCTCTAAACAAATTCCAGTGGTTCTTCCTCATCATAAAAGAAGAAAAGCCTTTCAATTGCTGAATCAATTTGCAGGGTGCAACATTCTTGCAATTTGCAACAAATATGTGCAGATGTTCTGGACCTGCACGTATCTCAACAATTTCAACTTTTAACTCTTCTATCTTTGCTCTTACATATGCAATTGTTAATTTCATAACTTTTGCATTTTCAAATACTTCTTGCCTGTATGCGGGAGTTAATTGTATATGGCAATTAAACTCTCCAACTGCATGGCTGTATGCTCTTACTTCAAATTTCATTTTTATCTCCAGCTTTCGCTAAGCGAAAGCAAATGTTTATTTAGTTTGAGAAAGTTCTAACTATCGTTAAAGATTCAAGAGAGTTAAAATCAAACTCTTTTTTATAATCAAATGAGAAATAAATACCCTACGACCGCTCGCCAGCCAGAAATTCACTCATTACTAAAGTAAGCGAGTTTTCTTTCGGGGCTCGCTATTATAAAATAAGACAATCCTCAATAATTGTATTTGTAACCGTAGGCCACTCCTTTTTTAAAAGTTCTTCCTTACCTTTATAATAGATATCATGAAATATAAGCAAATTTTTGCCTATTGTAAATTCTTTCAAAATAGTCTTTAAAAAAATGACATTAATTTCATTCTCTCTAAATCTTTTAATGAGAAATCTTTTAAATTTTTTATGAATTTTATCTTCACCAATACTTACCAAATCCACATCTCCGAAATTGTCTCCTTCCTTAGTCATAGAACCAATAAGACCAATCATCTGATAATTTTTAATATCTTCAAATGAATTTATAGAATTGATTAGAATTTCTTTAATCTGGTCTTTTTTCATTTTAAATCTAAGGAGTCAGCCTATCCCTGTCTCTTGGAAATAGAACAGCTTCCCTGATATTTTTTAATCCTAAAATCTGCATTGTCAATCTTTCAACTCCAACCCCCCATCCTGCATGGGGCGGAGCACCATATCTAAAACTATCTATATAATCCTTAAATGCCTTAGGATTTAATCCCTTGGTTTTAAGCCTTTTTTCTAATAATTCAGGGATATGAATTCTCTGTCCTCCTGAACCTATTTCCATTCCATTATAAATTGCATCAAAACCATAACTTAACTCTTCTTTATCTTTTCCTTTTTTAACTTCTTTTGGCATAATATAAAATGGCTTTCCTGAAATAGGCCAATCATGAACAAAGACAATAGTATCTTTGTAAATTTCTCCAAGTTTCTGTTCTGCTTCCCCACTTAAATCATCTTTTCCAACATGAATTTTATATTTTCTCATCAAATTAGCAGTTTCTGCAAAACTCATATACTTAACTTCAGGAACTTTTAATTTAACATCTAATAATTTTAATTCTTCTTCTCTTTCTTCAATTAATTTTTTAATAATATACTGGACACATCTTGCTAAAACATCCATAACTATTTTATCATCTGCAAATGCCATCTCAAAATCAAACTGTCTTGACTCATTTAAATGCCTAACCGTATTATGTTTCTCTGCTCTCCAAACAGGGAATATTGCAAAAACTTTTTCCATTGAACAAGCTAACATTTGTTTGTATAACTGGCATGATTGAGAAAGCAATGCTTTTTTTTCAAAATACTGAACAGGAAAAACCTCTGTTCCTCCTTCAGAACTTGCTCCAATAATATTTGGAAAAATAACTTCAATTGCATTTTCTTTTATCATAAATTCCTTATATGCCTGAATCATACTAGATTGTATCTTAAAAATAGCCTGAGTTCTATTTCTATGTAAATCCAAGAATCTATAATCCAACCTTTTTGGTAATTCTGTTTTTGAATAATCGCTTACATCAATAGGCAATGGTTGTTCTGCATTTGCAATAACTTCTAAATCTTCAACTAAAACTTCCATGCCTCCAGGAGCTTGCTTACTTTCCTTTAATTCTCCAATAATCTTAACAACACTTTCTCTTGTAACAGAATTCATAAGCTTAAACACCCCTTCCTTTGTCTCGCTTTTTATTCCAACACACTGAATTCTTCCAGAAATATCCCTTAAAATAAGAAATCTTATCTTGCTTAGATCCCTTATATCATGCACCCATCCATATAATTCTACTTTGCCTTTTTTATTAAAAGCATCTTTAATATATGTTCTTTTTGATATATCCATGTTATAACTCCTCTTCTATAATTTAAAAAAGCTTCTATTTTTATAATATTTATCAATAATCTGCAAATAACTTTTATATGTTTATGAGGAGATTAAAATTTATAGATTTTAAGAAATCAGTTTTTTTAATATTTCAGTAGCATCCTTTCCACTTATTTTTCCTTTAAATCTACTCATAATCAATCCCATATATCCTCCAATTGACAATCCTGGCTTTTCTCTGACAATCCTAGCAATCTCGCCTTCAATTTCATTCATATCTATTTTTTCAATTTTAACAGCCCCCTGTAAAGGCTTCCCTTTTACAATCTCTTCCATAATATGTTTAACATTATGCCTCTCAATTTTATTATCTTTAACTAGATTTACAATTTCATCAATAATATCAATTGTTAGTTTATCTTCAATATTAATTTTTTCATGACTTGCAATTTCCTTGGGAATTTCAATTAAAACTTTATAGATAAATTTAGGTTCGTCTATTATCTTCAAGAGTTCTTCGAACTCTTCTAGGCTTCCATCTTTTAATAGTATTTTTGCCTGTTCTTCTGTCAAACCCTTTTTACCAAGCTCTCCTCTAACCTCGCTTCTTAGTTTAGGCAATGTTCTCTTAGCTTCATCTATAATTTCCTTTTTAATTCTTAATAAAGGCAAATCTGTTTCAGGATACATTCTTGTTGCTCCTGGCATTGGGCGTAAAAAACCAGTTGTTCCATCAGCATTAGCATTTCTAACCTCGCTTTTTCCTTTTTTATTTTTAATATCATCTTTTTGTCTTTCAACTTCTAATTCAAATGTTTTTATCATCATTTTTGGCTCTTGAAAACCTTTAATCTCAACTCTTGGATGCCCTTCAATAGAAATATTAATATCCTGCCTTATAGTTCCAATTCCTCTTTTAACTTTGCAGCTTCTTAAAATGTCTCCTATATGCAATGCAACTTCTTTTGCCTGCTCAGCACTTGTGATATCTGGTTCTGTTGCAATTTCAATTAGAGGAATTCCCAATCTATCTAGCCTATAAACCTTAGAATTTTCAAGTTCAGGATCATCACTTTCTTTATTAGATGCAGGTCTTGCTGCATCTTCTTCTAATCCAATGCTATCAATCCTAACCTTGCCGCTTTTTGTCTCAATCCATCCATTTCTTGCAACAATAACTGTTCTTTGAAATCCAGAAGTATTGCTTCCGTCAATAACAGTTTTCCTCATGATTTGGCTAAAAGGATAAATCTCGCAATTCAAAAGAAGAGCAATTTTAATTGCTTCATTCAAAGCATTTTCATTTTCCAATAATCTCGATTGAAAATTTTGTTTCTGCATTAATAATTGAGATAGATTCTGCTCCATCATCTGTAATTCTTGTATATTTCTTTCCTGCTCTTTCATTTTATTCTGCCTT
>Ga0209542_10013739_pt1 | contig 13889 bp, 20 predicted proteins | sample RifCSPhighO2_01_FD_184028 | JGI IMG/M metagenome (GOLD analysis project Ga0209542, IMG submission 184028) | Soil microbial communities from Rifle, Colorado - Rifle CSP2_plank highO2_0.1 (SPAdes) (version 2) | ecosystem: Environmental > Terrestrial > Deep subsurface > Rock core/Sediment ...
CAAAAATATAGGGGAACATTCCACGTATCTATGAGCATATTGCCAAGACTAGAAACCGTAGAGGAATATGGATTTAATATCGGAGAATTAACAGAAATGCAATTATGGAATTTACAAGACAAAATAGATGTCGTGACTTTCATCTTACAATCAAAGTAACAAACAGCCTTAGAACCAGTTGCATTTCCTTTGCGAACGGCAGTGAGCCTAATTAATAATAAGTTTTCTTTCCCGTTAAGGGCTTTCTTTTCCGAAAAGAAAGGGGTTAAAACCAGCCGCCCTTTTTCTTCTTCGCTTCCTCTGCTTTTTTCTTCTTGTCGAATTCGTCTACCAGCTTCTTCACGCCTTCGCACTCTTTCTTTGTGTTGCCCGTTCCGCTGCTGTTCCCTACGCCTATGATTATTACCTTCTGCCCTTTCTTCGCCCTTTTCACTGCGCGCGTCACGAATTCGTGCACACGCGGTATTGAATCATATACGTCCTTTGCCATCGGCGCTATTGCTTCCGTCATGCCGACCTTTACAACTATGCTGTCTATTTCCATTTTCCTTGGCAGGAGGTAGTTTTCTATCAATTCACGCTGTCCCCAGCCGCCCATCGCGAACCCTACTCCTTCTGCCACGGAGCCGGATTTCTCGCCTTCCAGCTTTAGCCCTGCATCAATGGTTATCACGCGGGCTATTTTGTTCTTCTTCATTATCTTTTCTATTGCCTCGTCATCCCTGCCCAGATGCGGAGACGGGCCTTTTGCTTTTAGCACGAAACACTTGCGGCCTTCTATGACCATTTCGCCCATCATTGTGTCCTCGGCTATTTCCTTGCTTTTCTCGATAAGTGCTACTGCAGAAAGCGGCCCTATGGAGTCGCCTATCGGCCAGCTGTTTACGAATGCCTCGGCGCCTTTTTGCTCCGATTTGGCTATCTCCTCTATGAGCGGCAGCTGCATCTGAAGTATCATGGCTATCTGGAGGTTCTTGAATTTCTTTGCCGTCTCAACGTAGTGTCTTACTATCTTCGAGATCTGCCTGAGTCCTATAGACGCGCGCATTCCGTAGTTTATTTCCTGTCTCTCATTGTAGCTCTTGTTTGGGGCAAGCTCCTCTGCAAATTCGTCAAACCGCTTTTCCATTCCCCTCACGGTGTGGTCTATCTTTTTTACAAGCCCGTATGGATCGATGGACGACGGCTCCACAACAAAAAAATCGCTGAACTGCTCGAGCTTCGCTTTTAGTTCCTTTGACCCGGAACCGTCGACTTTTTTCCCTACAAGTCTTATAGTGTCCTGCGACATGTTTTCTATCTTTACAGCAGATTGTTCGAGCTTGAAGATCAGCTGCGACAGCATTATGCGCGGGTATACGAAAATGAGCGCGAAGAATAACACGAACCAGACTACCGAGCCTATAATGTCCGTTTCTAACAGAATCATGGTATATTCACTTAATCCCAACTAAAATTATGTACCTTGTTGAATATGTCATCCAGAATGCTTTTCAAGAAGCACTCTCGGATATTAACCAACAAGAACTCCGTAATGCATCATGTAAGGAAACACTTAAATATTGCTGACCAACCCAATACTTGTATATTGTATGGGTTGGTCGCATACAGGTGAAACAAAATTTCACCATGTATCATATACAAATGCTAGGATTATCAGCATGACGATATTTTTTGTTTTTTGTTTGATGTCTGTCTACAAAAATACCATAAACAGGACATAACGGCGATTTTTCGCTTCCCGCACAAGTTATTTATTCGGCTTAAGCTTATTAGAACTATGTTCGACCTGAAGATAATCATAACAATCATAGCTACGCTCGGCCTGTTGTTGGGCTATCTGGGCACAAATCCGGTTGTGTCGGGCTTTTTTGGCTCCGTCGGTGAGAGGTTCTCATTTGGCGATAACACGCAGCGCGACATAGACTTCTCGCTTTCTTCAGACAAATATGTTGATGTTGACTTTTCTGACAAGGGACCGCTCAATATTACAGTCAACGGATATACGACCGCTACGCTGAGGACGGGCAACCTCGTGACGAACAAAACGGTCGGCATATACGGCTTCCATGGCTCCGGCTCCACAGTGGGCAACAGGCTGACGCTTGAGGGCAAGATGTCCAAAGTGCAGTTGCCTGAGATAACTGTCGCAGTCCAGGAAACAGTAAAGGCGGATTCCATATTCACGAGCTTTGAGATGGAGAACCTCGACCTTGGCGAGTACACGCTGCAAAATGTTTCAGGCACGTTAGTAGCGCGCGGTACCACGACGCAGTTCACGGGCGACATAACTATAGCATCGCCGCGCGGCACATTTTCAGTGAACGAGGACAACACGACATTAAAAATAACCGGTAAGGCAGGCAAGATAACTTTGTCGAACGGGTTTGTTATCGATTGAACAAATGGAAAAGATAGGCTAGTGTTCTGACGAAATGCCCGTCGCTGGCTCAATCGTCATGCCCCGAACGACTTTTCCTTTTCAGTTTTTTGTGATCTATCACAGGAAGCGGCTCGACGTGTGACGATTTTTTTGGTTTGCTTTCCGTATCCTTTAGCTCTACGTAGTCGTCATCGGCATTTTTCTTCTTCGGCTTGCTGGCCCCTATGGCCGACCTAAATCTAACTTCCTTTTCCTGCTGCCGTAGCTCCTTTTCTCTCTTGTCGAGCTCTTTCTCTCTTTCTTCGTATTCGTCATCATCGTCTTTTTTGTTGTCTTGCTTGTCATCTTTTTTCTTTCCCCTCTCGATTTTCGGCACCACCTTTTTCGCAACGCCCTCGCCTAGTTTTAACACTTTGTAGACAGACTTTCCCAACATGTAAATGAAGTACAGTCCGAGGCCGAGCAGTATGAACGAAACGATGGAGTCCGTATCAGTAGGTATGTTGAACCCGAAGAAGCTGTTCATAACAACGGGGAAAAGTATGGACGCAACGGCGATGAAAATGGCGTTTTTTATTATCGAAAATACACGTTTCATCGAAAGCACAAAGAGTATGAATATTATAAGTAACAGAAACATCGTTGTTGTGTCAAGGCTGCTCAGAAAATCAAATGCCATAATTTAATTATAGTGGCTGTATTTATAGAATTTTTGTAGTAAGTATTATGATGAGAAAAATAACGAAACCCCATACACCAAAACAAAATAAGTATATTTTTACAGAGGGCATGGACTACTCTAAAACAGGCAGAGCATCAATCTGGGGAAAAGGTGACAAAGATACGGTGAGAATCCTCAGCAAGGCAAAAATAAGTGGCAAGTGGCTGAATCTCGCAGCTGGTGACGGACGCTATAATTTGTATTTATTGAAAAAAGCCGATAAGGTTGTTGCATCTGACATAGACGAAAGCGCCCTTAGCAAATTGTGGCATAATACGCCTGAAAAATATAAGAAAAAGCTAAAAATAAAGAACCTTGATATAACAAAGAAATTGCCTTTCAAAAGCAAATCATTCGACGGAGTTTTTTGTGCCGGTACTTTGCATATTTTCCCTTTGAAGATACTGGAAAGGATAGTAAAGGAGATAGACAGGGTCCTAGCACCCGGCGGAAAAGTCATCATGGATTTTGCATCTGATATAGAAAGAGTAAGGCTGGACAATAAGCCCTACATCATCAAGGACGAACCGAATTATACCCTAACAGAATCCAGAGGAGTCCTAAAAAGACTTTTCAGGAATTATAAAATTAGTATGTATACGTCAGAGGTACCGGAAGAAATCTTGAAAGAAGCCAACCCACCATACAGGTTCAGCTGCAAATTCATAATTTTGGTGGCCGATAAATTCTAGATCCTCTTGACAACGTAGAGCACAGCAAGTGCTAGGAATATTACTGCCAGTGCTATGGTGCTCAGCTGCATCTGCGAGCCCGTGAGTGCAATCCTCAGTACGTCTATGGAGAGTATTATGCCAATGACGTACCTGAACCAGCTTCCTGCCGACATGATAATTTATTTTGCAGCATAATCATTTAAGATAGAGATCAACAACATCGCCGCCCTTCAGCACATAGTTCAATCCTGCCTGTATTATCCTCCCGTTGCGGGATATGCGGGCGAAGCGGAAGTTCTTTATGAAGTCCTTGTGTATGTGCGAGGCGAAATCCCTCACATTCGCGCCGTTTTTCAGTGCCATTGGTGTCGCTGTTTTCTTCGTGTATACAACCATCATGCCCAACGAGGACCATATTTTCTCCTTCAACCTCTCTGTGTCCTCGTAAGGCTTGACTGATATTATTTTTGCGTGCACGAAATTGTTACCAAGGACGCTTTCGGTCACGACTTCCTCTCTTTCGTTATTGGCAACTATCACGACGGTGTCCGCATTGCGCGCTATGCTCATATATTCCGGGTCGAATGTAGACGGTATTTCAACGAGTTGCACCTTTATGCCGCTGTAGTCCATCATGCCTATCTCGGGCTTTGTCGTCGTATATGGCGTATTGCTTATTTTTGGCTTCGCGTCTGTCAGCTTCGCTAACAGGGTGGATTTTCCACTGTTCGCAACGCCAACTATGCATACCTGCGCCTCGCCTTCCTTTTTTACGCCCACATGCCGCGCGCCTTTTTTATCCGATCCTTTTTTCATCTTTGCGAGGCGCGCTTTCAGCTGGGCCAGCGCATTCTCACTGCCGTGGTGGCGCGGCATCAGACGGAGCATCTCTTCAAGCGCGGCAATCTTCTCTTCCTTGCTCTTGGCTTTATGGAAATGTTCCTCGGCGACGTAATATTCCCTTGGGGCATTAACAGGCATAGTAAGAATTTGCCGAAAATCAATAAAAGCTTACGATTGGCTAGCCTCAATAACAATAAGTTCTTCCCAAGGTATTTTTTCTCGGGCAATAATCGACACGGTCATGCCGGTTTTTTTCAGCAATTCTACGATCTCTTTTTCGCCCGTTAACGATGAAATAACAATGAGTACACGTCCGTTGGGCTTCAAATGACCGTTTGTCATGTTTATGAAGCGCTCTATAACCTCACGTCCGCTTTTGCCGCCTGCGTACGTGGGATCATTCTCGCCAGCTTCGACAGGCAGGTATGGCGGATTGAATATTATCAGGTCGAACCTGCCTTTGACCGATGAAAACAGGTCGGATTGGATTGTTTCTATATTGCAGCCATTCGCTTCTGCGTTCGCCTTGGCAGTTTTGACCGCTTCCGCGTTTATATCAACCGCCGTGACGTGGGCCCCGTTTTTTGCCGCTATTATTGACAAAAACCCTGATCCGCAGCCCACCTCAAGCACAGATTTGCCTTTAATTTCAAGATTTTCGAGGGCCTTTGCCATTAGAATGCTGTCTTCCCTTGGATAGTACACATTTTCGGGCACTTCGAGCTGGATTTCGCCGTGGTAGAACTTCATACTCAAGAATAAGGAAGGAGTTTTTTAAAGTTAGTAAGATCTGGACTTTTGGGTCTTACGCTCATAATAAACTTCCTTTTTGCATGCGATATATGTGATACCCAGAATGAAGGCTATTGTCAGACCTGCCAAGGGAATGAAGTAAAATTGGTATTGCTGCGCAAAAAATAACAAAATTCCTAGGGCAATTAGCACCAGTGAAAATGTATGATAGCTATTTTTGAAATGGCGTTCTATTATGGAAAAGTGAGAGAATTGATACAAGCCAAAACCTCCGAAAAGAGCAAATAATGTGACTAGGCGCAAAAATATATCGTCAGTAATCACGTTAACTACAAGCGGTATTGACAAAATCAAAAGGTATACCCCTATATATTCTGATATTATGTCGCCCAAAAATATATTCTTCTTTGCGATCTCCAATTTTCGCTGGGCGATTGATTCTGCCACATTTGTATAGATCAGTGTAGAGAATAAGAACCCCGATATGCTGATCATTAAAAACGATAACGGAACCTTAATCGAAATATCGTAGGTATTGAACTGCGTAAGAATAAGGCCTGTAAAAAATACGACGACCGCTGTCATGAAAGAGGTGAAGGAAACGTACGTCTGCACCTGTGTCTGGCGAAGATTTAGTGTCTCCTGCTGTGACATAATTATAGATGAAGACGGCCCTTATTTATAGACTTTTGTTTCGCTCAGGATAAGTGGCATGGAAGAATCCCGTCTTTTACCAATATTTGCGTACCCTATACATTCCCCGTCGTCAAGTGATGGCAAAACTCTTGTAAAATTTATGCCCGATATTCTTGAAATATCCTCATAAACACGAATAGCGGCATCCAAGGCTTCAGGTTTTACATGCCTCCGGCCCTTTCTTGCGTGACCCAGTTGATCATCTCCATTGTATTTTGCCGTTAAGACAAGAGGTGCCTCTGGTCGGTTATGTGTAACACGGACACTGCCCCGTTTTATGTATGGGGCTCCTTCAAGGGCATGAAAAAGACGATAAAATTGTGTGGGGTTTATTTCCGCTTCCGTCAAGAGAGCATCGAACAGCCTCTTCCGTGTTTTATTATCCATAGAGCTCTAGAGTAGTAAAATAGGAATTTTCTTAAAAGCATCATTTCTTTTGCTTAAGCTTTCCGATTTCATAAAACGACCTCATTTCTTTTGCTTAAGCTTTCCGATTTCATAAAACGACCTCATTTCTTTTGCTTAAGCTTTCCGATTTCATAAAACGACCTCATTTCTTTTGCTTAAGCTTTCCGATTTCATAAAACGACCTCATTTCTTTTGCTTAAGCTTTCCGATTTCATAAAACGACCTCATTTCTTTTGCTTAAGCTTTTCTTTTTAAGAAAAGCTTACTTTAAATGTTCTGCCGACTATAGTATAGGAAAGGTAAAGGTGTTCATTCTTGGACGATCTGATAAAGAAGTATACACTAATCAATGCAGTCGAGCACGACGGGGTTGCGCAGCCCAAGAGCGTTCTGGGCAAGCTCCTCGCAGAGCATCCGGAGATGCGGGCCGAGGTGCAGCGTTTGTCCGGCGAGATAGACGTAGCTGTACGCGAGATCAACCGCCTTTCCGTGAGCCAGCAGCGTAATGAACTTGACAGCATGGGGGGCTACGTGCCTGTAAAGCGCGTTGAAAAGAAAGGTTTGGCCGAACTTGAAAGAGGTCGAGAGAAGTTTATAGTACGCTTCGCGCCGAACCCTGACGGAGCGCTGCACGTGGGCAACGCGCGCCCTGCACTTCTATGCGATGAGTATGCAAAAAAATACGGCGGCAAATTTGTCCTGCGTTTTGATGATACTGACCCAAAAATAAAAATCCCGGAAAAACGGTTCTACAAATGGGCCCGGGATGATCTGAAGTGGCTGAAAATAAAGGTCCATCAGGAAGTTACCGCATCCAAGAGGCTCAAAATTTATTATGAATATGCTGAAAAGCTCATCAAGATAAACGCGGCTTACGTATGCACTTGCGGCGACGCGTGGAAGAAATTCAGGAACCACAACAAGTCATGTCCTTGCAGGCGCGAGGATCCCAAGATTACAATGCGCAAGTGGAAGAGGATGATGTCGCACAAATTCAAGGAAGGCGAAGCCGTTCTGCGCATAAAGACAGACATGGAAGCGAAGAATCCGGCGGTACGTGACTGGCCGGCTTTCCGCATAGTTGACAAGCCACGACATCCTATTGTCAAGAAGAACTTATGGCCCCTTTATAATTTTGCTTCTGCTATTGATGATCATCTGCTGAACATAAGCCACATAATGCGTGGCCAGGAACACAGCACCAATGAAGTTAAACAGCGTTATCTTTACCAGCACTTGGGATGGACATATCCTGTTGTCGTTACACTAGGACGTTTATCGATGTCCGATATGGTACTGAGCAAGAGCCAGATACGTGAAGGCATCGCACGCAGAAAATTCACTGGATGGGACGACCCGAAGCTTGCCACGTTGCAGGCGTTGAGGCGCAGAGGTTTCCAGCCGGAATCTATAAGACAAATAATAATTGACATAGGACCAAAGCCTTCGGACATAACGATATCTTTCGAAAACCTTTCATCGTATAACAGGAAGATTATCGACAAGACTGCAGACAGATACTTTTTCATACCGAACCCGAAAAGGATAACGGTCAAGGGTCTCAAAATAAAAAAGATAATGGTGCCTTTACATCCGGAGGAAAAGCACGGCTTCCGTAGCTTTGCATTGTCCAACACATTTTTCATAGACGACAAGGACTTTGACGCCTACAAGGGACTGGAAATACGTTTGAAGGACCTCTGCAACATAAAACTCGGAAATATTTCAGAATTCACAAGCGCGGAGCTTAAGGCGGTGCCGAAGATACAGTGGGTACCGGCCCGGCACGTTTCTGTGCGTGTTGTAATGCCACAGGGTGAAATAAAAGGATATGGCGAGCCGAGCCTTTCAAAGGTCAAGCCAGGGTCAATAGTCCAGTTCGAGCGCTTCGGTTTCGTGCGTCTCGAAAAGATGGGCAAGACTATAGTAGCAGTTTTCGCGCATGAATAGAACCAAGGAAAAGCACTGGCAGGCCGATAACGTTCCATTTGTTTTTTCCTAAAAACCTTATATATCACTTCTAACCCAATTATATTCTATGTCATTTGAGTGGTACACAGACTTCGTCAACGAGAATTACAAAGCGAAGAAGACTGACGTCGTGTGCTTGTTCTATTTCGAGCCCGATCATGTATCGGTAAAAGAGGCCGCGGGACGCATCGCCGCTGAAAGCTCTGCCGGGACATGGACAACTCTCAACAGGATTCCAAAACTGCTGAAGAAAGTCATGGCAACCTCCTTCGATATACGCGGCAAATACGTAAAGATCGCTTACCCTATTGAGTTATGGGACGAGGGCAACATGCCACAACTCCTGAGCGGCATAGCCGGAAATATATTTGGTATGAAGGCGCTGAAGAATCTGCGTCTTGTCGACGTTTCATTGCCGCCAGTCTATCTGAAACATTACAAAGGCCCCCGACATGGAATACAGGGGCTTCGCAAAATCTTGAAAGTAAAGAAGCGACCTATTACTGGCGCAGTGCCAAAGCCCAAGATAGGTTTTACTGCAAAAGAGCACGCTGAAATAGCACTAGAAACATGGATGGGCGGCTTTGATCTTACAAAGGATGACGAGAATCTGACAACTACACCGTTCAATAAGTTCGAGGAACGCGTAAAGCTGATGACCAGAATGAGGCAGAAGGCAGAAAAAGAAACAGGTGACGTAAAATCTGCTCTGCTAAATATAACAGGTCCTACTCATATCATGATTAAGCGTGCAAAGATGCTTCACGACCTTGGCTGGGAATACGCGATGATCGATGTTGTTACAGCCGGAACAGCCGCTGTGCAGACGATGCGAGAGGTGTGCGGCGACTATGGAATGGCGATACACGCTCATCGCGCCATGCACGCAACCTTTGACAGGAACCCGAAACACGGCCTCAGCATGCTCTTTCTCGGCAAGATAATGCGGGCAATTGGCGTCGACCAGATTCACGTCGGCACCGTCGTTGGCAAGCTGGTAGGGGGCAAGGGCGAAGTAACCGAGATCGAACGAGAAATAACGTCTAAAGTATTACGTGGTGAAAAAGCTAAAAAATCCGGATACCCATTTGATTTGCTCCCGCAGAACTGGGGAAAGATAAAACCTGTTCTACCTGTTTCGTCTGGCGGTGTCCATCCTGGCATCATACCTGACATATTGGACATACTCGGGAATGACATCGGTCTTCTGGTAAGCGGTGGCATACACGGGCACCCGAAAGGCACACGCGCAGGTGCTGTCGCAGCCCTGCAAGCAATTGATGCGCACATGCACGGCATCAAGCTGGAAGATTATGCCCGGCATCATGTCGAGCTTGCGCAAGCATTAGAAAAGTGGGGACGGGCTAGACCAAGGTAAATAGCAATGTTGATATCATGGTAAAATATTCCATTTATCATTCTGCTAGATTTGACAAAGAACTAAGAAAATTTGACAAAGATTTTCTTTTGTGGTTGGACAAAATTGAAGACCAACTCGTAGAACATCCGTATTCTGGTGACCCAATAGATGTTGAATGGTTACGTGAAAAGAAATACAAGAAATTCAGGGTTTATTTTATAGTTAATGACGATTTGACTACGGTATTTATGGTTGGAATTAGCGAGAAAAAAGACCAGCAGAGGGTAATAAATACAATAAGATTATTACTCGAGTTTTTTAGAAGCGAATTAGAGGGCCTTGCTAAAAAGTAGTCATTTGACCCTTCTTACCCTGCCTTCTTTCACATCTTTGAAACTCTCCATAAGCTGCTTAAGTAGGTCTATGTCTATTTCTGCCTGCATCTTCAATTTATCATATTCCTGTCGTGGTATCGTAACATTGCTATCTTTCATAATTAGTTATGCTACACCTATCTATTTAAGTTATTTTTCCTGATGTTATTCATGAAAAAAGTTCTGATAGGCGGGAAATTTAACCAGATACATCCCGGGCATTTGTGGCTGCTGAAGAAGGCAAAAAAATTAGGTTATCTGATAGTAGTCCTGGCGCATGAGAAGCACAACAAAAGAACTTATTCTGTTTCTTCAAAATTGAGGAAAAAGAATCTGGAAAAATTCAGGCTTGCCGATAAAGTTGTTGTCGGCTCATCAAGCGGCTTCGTTGGCGTAGTGAAGAAATACAAGCCCGACGTGATAGTTCTCGGTTACGACCAGAAACTGCCCGACCGTGTCACGAGCGATTACGTGAAGATGCAAAAAATAAAGATTCTAAGGTTCAAGAAGCACGGGAAATATTCTACGCGGAAATTAAATCTTTAGCGCGTCTAGTATTTTCTTCTCGGAAATCGGGCCTTCCCTCACTACTTTCTCCTCAAGCACATCAAAAACAGTGGAGGGTTTTCTTTTTGGTATGTTGCCCGCGTCGATTATCATGTCTACCTTACCGTCGAATATATTTATTATGTCTTTTATTTTATAGAGATTTTCGCTGCCTGATATGTTTGCAGATGTGGTTGTAATTGGCTTGTCTAATTTTCTTATAACGCTGCGAATAAATTTATTATCTGGTATGCGGAAGCGGATTTTTCTCACTGGCCTGCTTTTGGTTTCTACAACAAGTGTGAGAGGTCCTGGCATGAATGTTTTTGTCAGCACCTCAGCCTTCCTGGTTACTACTGCGTACCTTTTTGCCATCCTAAGGTCTGAAACAGCCACTATTATGTGCTTGGTCGGGGATCTTTTCTTTACCGCAATGACTTTTTTTACTGCCCTATCATTGGTGGCGTCAACACCAATGCCGTAAACCGTTTCTGTCGGGTAAATTATTATGCCGCCTTTGCTAAGCACGTTCACAGCTTTCGCAACGGCTTTTGAATTGTTTATTTTTAGAATTTCTGTTTTCATAAGAACCATTACATTTGTATTTATATTTAAAAAGAAATTAGCATTATGCACGTTACAAAGGAAGAGACACTTGAACTCTTGGATGCTATTGAGGATTTACACAACCAAGTTATAGTACATTCTGGTGGAGAGAATGGAATAAGAGATAAAGGCGGTTTAGAGCACGTATGTTACAAAATATTGACGGATATAAGAAATAATAAAAACCCAATCCAAATAGCCGCCAAAATTTACGAGTTGTTAGCCACAAGACATTATTTCGTTGATGGAAATAAAAGAACATCCCATATAATAGCAAAATCCACTTTACTCCTTTTAGGATACCATTTTAAAACACCTTACAGCGAAGCCATCGAGTTTATTATACAAATAGCCGATAAAAAAAAGGAAATAAAACAAATAGAAGACTGGATTGAACAAAATTCCACGGAAATGACAGTAGATGGCAAAGAATTTGAGAAAATACTTAGTCAAGAATTGATAGAATTCAAAGAATACTTCAATAAAAAAGACTAATGTTTTGCTAGTTCTTTTAGTAATTTTATATCTTCGGCTATAACAGCACGGCCAACTTTACGAATGCGCTTAATGTAGTGTTTTTTTATGTCGGACATTGTTACCAATGTATAGTTGGAACAGTGTGTATATAAAAGCATTATGCAAAATCACGTAAGGATTACGATTTCCTTTACATCCATAATATTTCTACCTGATCCGCGCGCCAGACGGAATTGAAGTCCGCCTTCTTAGCTGGTTTTTGACCCGACTTGTATGCAAGCAGCCCTGTCCATGCTATCATCGCAGCCTGGTCGCCCGAGAACTCTTTAGGCACGACAAATGCCTTTGCTCCTCTTTCATCGCACATCGTGTCCATCATTTCCTTGAACCGCTTGCTTGCCGCTACGCCGCCTACAAGCAATACTTCTTTTTTGCCTGTATGGGCGAGCGCGCGTTCAGTGACCTCTGTGAGCATCGCGAAGCATGTCTCCTGAAATGAGAAGCATAAATCTCGGATCAAGTTAGAACGCTCATGCTCGCTTATGGCTTTGCTTTTGGTCCATTTCTGTATCGCGGCCGTCGTTATGCCTGAGAAAGAAAGGTCCATACCCTTTACGACATACGGCAACTCGATATAGCTGCCGCCCTCTGCCAATTTATCCATGACAGGCCCGCCGAAGCTTTCCGCTTTTTTGTCCTTTCCGTACGTCTCGCGGATGAAAACGTCCATGGCGTTGCCAACCGGTATATCCTGCGTCTCGCCAAAACAACGATAGCGGCCGGAAGCATATCCGATTATCTGTGTGTTGCCACCGGAAACATAAACGACTATGGGGTCGTTGCACTTGCATAGCAAACGCCCGATCTCTATGTGCGCGACTGCATGATTCACTTCGATCAGTGGTTTTTTTATCTTGCCGGCGATCTGCAGAGCAAGCTGTGCGCCGACCTTCAGGCACGGCGGCAGCCCGGGGCCTGCTGCATACGCTACAAGGTCTATGGAATCAAGAGAAATGCCCGCCGTAGTTAAGGCTTCCTCGAGAATACGACCCTTCACTTTGATATGGTGCTGCTGCGCGTCCAGCGGGTTTATTCCACCCTTCTCCGGCACGTACATATCACGTACATTTGACAGGACTTTTTCATCGTCAATTATACCAACTGAGAACGTATGAGCCGTGCTTTCTATTCCAAGGCATATCATACCTAACAAATGAATTATCGTCTTATAAGCTTTTCTTCCATCTTATTCTTATGTATCACATTGGACGCGTTTTGGAGGTATTTGCCGCCGACGACAAGAGCATAGTGGGCTTTGACAACACAGTGCAGGCCATGCTCGACATGTGGGATGAGAATTTGATAACGGTCGGCGTCGACTCTCATTTGGGCAAATCGCTGAAGAAGGACGACGTCGTCCTTGTCGATTATACTAATACGCAGACAGGCCCGCGCATGGTTGTCGTGAAGGTGTTGCGCGGCGAGCTTGCAAAACGCTCGTGGAAGCAGTACAAGGAACAGTTCGAGAAGATGCGCACCAAAGGCACGGTAAAGAACGTCAACAAGCAGTCGTATGTTGGTTAGTATGGTAAGACAAGTTCTTAGGGCAACCGGAAGAGGATTTGGATATGCAGGTGCTGGCGTAGTTGCTTTTGCTATTGGATCTGTTTATTTTGCACGTGATGTGATAGGTTATCTCGAAACAATGAATAGAATCGATCGTAGTGCCTCCAGAGAGAAAGATCCAAGAAAGGTGGCGATGCTGAATAAAAGTTTAGAGGAATCATTCCGAAGGCCCCCTAGTCCTCCTTGGAAATACATATCCGGAATATATGCGGATCTAAAGCCCATCACGGAATAAATTCTAGAACACTTCTCAGGTCTTTTCCATTCGCGATAAACAATCTGCTCTTCTTTTCTTTTTCCTTCAGCTGCCTGCTCGTGAATACTTCCAGCTTTGTCAGCTCATTCGGGTTGAACAGCACGCCTGTGCCGATCTTTTTTATTATTGGCAGATCCGTCAACCCATCACCAACGTAAATTATGTGGCTCCTTTTTATATTGTATATTTTTTCTA
>Ga0209542_10013741_pt1 | contig 13888 bp, 14 predicted proteins | sample RifCSPhighO2_01_FD_184028 | JGI IMG/M metagenome (GOLD analysis project Ga0209542, IMG submission 184028) | Soil microbial communities from Rifle, Colorado - Rifle CSP2_plank highO2_0.1 (SPAdes) (version 2) | ecosystem: Environmental > Terrestrial > Deep subsurface > Rock core/Sediment ...
GACCGAATGGGGTTCGTTGATCCCGGGCCTGCGCGCCGGGCGCTTCGACGTGATTGCCGCCGGCATGTACATCACGCCGGCCCGCTGCAAGCAGGTGCTGTTTACCGATCCGCAGTATCAACTGCCAGACGCGCTGCTTACGGCCAAAGGCAACCCGAAGGGGCTGCACAGTTACGAAGACATCGCCAAGAATCCCGAGGTGAAGCTGGCAATCATGGCCGGCACGGTGAACCTGGGCTATGCCCGCGACTCGGGTGTAAAGGATGAGCAAATCCTCCAAGTACCGGACACCACCGCCCAGTTGCAAGCCGTGCGCGCCGGTCGTGCCGATGCGGCAGTGGGTACTCAACTGACCATGAAAGGTTTGGCCGCCAAGGGTGGTGAAAAAGTTGAAGCAGTCACCGAGTTCAAGGATGACCCGTCACACATTGGATACGGTGCTCTCGCCTTCCGTCCGGAAGACAAAGACCTGCGCGATGCGGTCAACGCCGAGTTGAAAAAATGGTTGGGTTCCGAAGAGCACCTCAAGGCAGTTGCCCCTTTCGGGTTTGACAAATCCAACGTGACAAGCAAAACGGCTGCCGAGCTCTGCGCTCAATAGTCGAAACAGGCATGGCGCCACGGCGCGATGCCTATTTCCCTGCTTAACCCGGATGGACAGGTTTAAACCATGGGTGAATTACTTCCGCTATTGATACAAGGCGCTTGGGTGACGCTCCAGGTGACGATCTTCGGTTCGCTGCTGGCGATTGTCGCGGCGATTCTCGCGGCCCTGGGGCGCATGTCGCCCTGGCGGCCATTGCGCTGGTTTTCCATTGCTTACATTGAAGTGTTTCGCGGCACGTCGTTACTGGTGCAATTGTTCTGGCTGTTTTTTGTGCTGCCGCTGCCGCCCTTCAACCTTGAACTGAGCCCCTACAGCGTGGCCATCGTCGGCCTAGGCTTGCACATTGGTGCTTACGGCGCCGAGGTGATGCGCGGTGCGATCAGCTCCGTCGCCAAGGGTCAATACGAAGCGTCCACGGCACTCAACTTCAGCGGCTACAAACGCTTTCGCCGCATCATTCTTCCGCAGGCGTTGCTGGCCGCTATACCGCCTGGTACCAACCTGCTGATCGAATTGCTTAAAAATACTTCGCTGGTGTCGTTGATCACCCTGTCAGACCTGAGCTTCAGGGCTCGTCAACTGGATCAGGCCACTTTCCAGACCCTGGAAATCTTCAGTCTGGCGCTGGTGATGTATTTCATCCTGGCGCAAGCCATCAACATCGGCATGCGCCGCATTGAGCAGCATCTGGCTCGCGGGCGGTTGCGTGGAGGTCTGTCATGACACTGTTCGACTGGACCTATGCCTGGCATATCCTTCCCGATTTGCTGCGCGCCTCGCTCAACACCGTGGGCATTACCCTGATCGGTTTCCTGATCGCCATTGTGCTGGGACTGTTCCTGGCTATCGGCCGACGGAGCCGCAGAGTCTGGCTGTCGTGGCCGACCACCGCTGTGATCGAGTTCATTCGCAGTACGCCACTGCTGATCCAGGTGTATTTCCTTTACTACGTGCTGCCCAATTACGGCGTCAGCATGACCGCCATGCAAGTGGGCATTCTGGGTATCGGCCTGCATTACGCCTGTTACATCGCCGAGGTGTATCGCGGCGGCCTCGATGCGGTGCCGCGCGCACAATGGGAAGCAGTCACGGCGCTGAACATCGCCCCGTACAGCGCATATCGCAACATAATCCTGCCGCAGGCCCTGCGGCCGATCCTGCCGCCATTGGGTAACTATCTGGTGGCAATGCTCAAGGATACGCCGGTGCTGTCGGCGATTACCGTGGTGGAAATCATGCAACAGGCCAAGAACATCGGCTCCGAGAACTTCCGCTATCTGGAGCCGATCACCATGGTCGGTCTGTTTTTCCTCGCCCTAAGCATCGCTTTGGCTTATCTGGTACGGCGCCTTGAAGTGCGCCTGGAGCTACGCTAATGACTACCCCACTGTCGACACCCGGTGACCTTTCAAGGCACAGCAACCCGACCCCGCTGCATCCGCAAGAGGCCACGGCCATGCAGAAAACCAAACCGGTAAAGCCGATCGTCAGCTTCCAGGACGTTACCAAGAGCTACGGCAACTTTACCGTGCTCGATCATTTGAACCTAGACGTCACGCCGGGTGAAAAAGTCGCGATCATCGGCCCCAGCGGCTCCGGAAAATCCACACTGCTGCGGGTACTGATGACACTCGAAGGCATCGATGACGGACTGATTCGCATTGAGGATGACTTGCTGACCCACATGCCCAATCGCAACGGTGTATTGGTGCCCGCCAATGACCGGCACATCCGCCGAGTGCGTGGCAAGATCGGCATGGTGTTCCAGAGTTTTAACCTGTTCCCTCACATGACAGCGTTGCAAAACGTTATCGAGGCGCCGGTGCAGGTGCTCGGCATGAAACCGACCGAGGCCCGTGAACGTGCAGCAGACTTGCTGGAACTGGTGGGTCTGGGCAGCAAGCTCGGGCATTACCCATCGCAGTTGTCCGGTGGTCAACAACAACGGGTGGCGATCGCCCGGGCACTCGCCATGCGCCCGAAAGTCATGCTGTTCGACGAAGTGACCTCCGCCCTCGACCCGGAACTGTGCGGTGAAGTGCTCAACGTGATCCGCAAGCTCGGCACCGAACACAACCTGACCATGCTGATGGTGACGCATCAAATGGGTTTCGCCCGTGAGTTCGCTGATCGTGTGTGCTTTTTCTACAAAGGGCAGATTCACGAGCAGGGCACCCCGGCGCAAATCTTCGAACACCCGCAGCAGGAACGCACGTGCGCGTTTCTCAGTGCGGTGAAAGAAGCAAACTAGGCAAGCTCACCAGCCCTGGCCGCCACTCGGGTCGATTACGCGTTGGGATTGCAGTTCATCGTCCCGCTGGGGGATTTGGTAAAGCCAAAAGGAGTAGTTCATGACTTGCTTGATTTGTGGTGAAACTGCGGCGGTCGTTGAAACTGATGGTGAATACGAGGAAGGAATCTGTCCGAGCTGTGGGCATTGTCGAATTACGGGTGCGGCGCTTGTGCTGATGAAAACCCACGGCCGGTATTTCGATATAGAGCTGACTCGGAAGTGGATCACAGAGCACCAAGGCATCGGATTTATTCCAACAATTGATTCGCGCCAGGCAGTTCGCCTGATTGACGTTTAATCGGCGACTCAATTCAGATCCGTCACTGTCCCGCTGAGGCAAATACGCTTTTCTGTGGGCATAGGGGCCCAATCCAGGGGCATGTCCTGGCGGTGACGTGATTCGGATTTATGGGCTATTGGTTGATGGCCCGGTATATGGTCTGATTCAGGAGCTTTGTAATGACAGATACCCCCTTACAGAGATGCCGACGTGGTGTTGGCGTGCCCAAAATGTGGAAGCAACCACTTTGAACGTCCGCTTCCGCGAAAGTCGTAAGACCGCTTAGGGTCGATTTTTGCCTGTCGCCACCCTCAGATATGTGGCTTGGGGTTGGCGACCATTTAAACATTGAGAGTGGGATCGGGTGATGGTTTTAAATCCAATCCGGGATACGACTAACGCCCCTAATATTTGAGGCTTCAATCGACACGAATCTGTTGGGTGGCCCGCGGTAAAGTGAATGCGGCATGATGCCCAGCGGGCGAAAAGTGAGAGTACCCACTTACATCGGTTTGACCGAGACTACTTCCACAAACCTGAATTTTTTTCTGGCCGTCTTTGTAGCTTCTTGTTCTGCAACTAGGGAGCTCAGCGTATCGGCCTCATGCACCATCTCGTACATCTCGCCTTCAAATTCGTTTCCCACACGGAGCGTAACTCTCAACCTAGGAGTGAAGCCTTTTGAGACTGCCTTTTTCTTCGCTGCCTTCACCGGTTGTACGATCACAACATCCGGGACTGTGTCCTGCACGTCTGAGTTAATTGCCGGCGCAGAGGGCTCAGAATCACCGAATAGCGCCCGGCGCATCTCATCTTCCATCAATTCCGTATTCATACCATTTCTCAGAAGGGTGTTATCTATAACCTGATCGATTCTATCAGGATGGCCGGACTCTGTAGTAAAGCGTCGTTGGGTCTGACCTGAGGTGACAAAGGCCAACAGAGCAGATACCGGCGAGCGTCAGCATCTGTCCATCTGCCGCCTATCATGGCGGGCAGCTGTCGGCCAGTCTCAGCCAAAGACGAGATGAGCTAGGCTTCCGGCATCATTCCTCAAGGACGACCGCCATGCCAGATAACTCAGACTGCAAGATCGCCACGGCGGACGCTCTGACATTGCTCCTCCACAACCAGCACGCCTTAAGTGCAGCTATAGAAGAAATAACCAAGTGGCTCTCAGAAAATGGGGTAGGAAGCGTCGCCGCTAATGCGATGTCGGCTATGGAAACGCTGGACACTAATGCTCAAGCCATCACAGATTCCATTTTGAGGATACGCCAGTCATAAATTACTCAGCGCAAGACTGCCCTCTGATTTGAATGCCCCCCGATTTTGTAGACACAATTGACTGGCGGCTATGGGACGGATAGCGACGGTCTAGCATCGACCGTCGCAGTGAATGGTCAGACTTCCGTCTGCTCGGCCATTTCCAAGGCATCATCGACCTCGATTCCCAGGTATCTGACAGTGCTTTCAAGCTTCGTATGACCAAGCAGGAGTTGGACGGCTCTCAGGTTCTTCGTCCTGCGATAGATCAACGAAGCCTTGGTTCTCCTTAGCGTGTGGGTTCCGTACATGGTTGGATCAAGGCCAATAGCTGTCACCCAAGCTTTGACTATTCGAGCGTATTGCCTGGTGGAAAGATGGTCTGAGGCGTGCAACCGGCTCGGGAACAAGAAGTCCTCGCTGCGGAGACGCGCCTCGCGCATCCAAGCCTCCAGAACCGTTCGGGTTTGCTCAGTGATTTCAAACTGCACTGGGTGCTGAGTTTTTTGCTGCATCACGATGGCCCGTGACGACACATGCTCCCCATGGGCGATGTCTCGGACTCGCAACTTGGTTAAGTCACAGGCACGCAGCTTGCTATCGATGGCCAAGTTGAATAGCGCCAAATCACGCGCCTTCTCAGCAAGCTGAAGTCTTACTCGGATAGCCCAGATATCTCTGACTCGGAGCGGGGCTTTCTGACCGACAAGCTTTCCCTTGTTCCAAGGCTGATGGCTGTATGTAGCAATGGTGTTCATGGCTCGTCCTCCACGTTGAGGGAGGACAAGAGTGGATCAGTCACAATGGCTGGTGGTCGCTATCCGACCCATAGCTGTCGTTCACCAGCGGAAAACTGCTCCGCAACGGACTGTCGAAAATAGCTCGGCGGAGAAATCAAAAACCTTCATCAGATTGTCGAGGTTTCAAGCGTATCGGCTTCATTGAACAGTTCGCGCATCACCACCACGAACGCTTCAGCCGGGCGGGATGGGTTCTGGGTTTGCGACGAGGCGATCACGACTCGTTGCGGTGGGATGCTAGCGTCAAATGGGCGACACACGATGGGTCGCCCGTCGTAGCTCAAGTCTCCAGCGGGTCGAGTGACGAGAATCGACACTCCGTGCCCATGTGCCACGAGTGAGCGCACCATTTCCACCGAGCGCAACTCCATAATGACATTGGGCTCTACACCGCCCGAGCGGAACAGTGACAGGAAATAGTCGCGACTGTGAGGTAGGTCTAGAAGGATAAAGGGCTCGGTTTGCAAATCCTGAATACACAAGCTGGCTTTTGCTGCCAGATGATGCCCTTCGGGCAGCAGCACATAAGGTGATTGCAGTCCCACCGCCTGTAGCTTGACCTTACGAGCCAGGTTCATGTCATAGATCAGCGCTAAATCAAGGGTGCCGCGCTCCACCCGTTCAATCAGTTCCTCGGTGTCACCTTCGACAATGGCGACTCGTACCTCAGGAAAGCGCTGCTTGAAGCGCTCGACCATGGTGGGGACATGTCGCGCGCCCAACGTTGCAAAGCAACCCACCGAAAGGTCCCCCACCACGCTATCAGTCTCCTTGGCAGAGAGCTGCGCGGCACTTTGCAGTAGCTGCCTTGCTTGCTGGTAACGGCGGGTTCCGGCGGAGCTGAGTTCGATCCCTTTGCCTGGAATCCTCACGAACAAGCGCTCATCCCATAAGGCTTCCAACTCCGCAATCGCGTTTGATATCGAGGGTTGGGACACACTCAGCGACTTCGCCGCATTGACGGTACTTCGACATTGGGCCGCTGCTACAAAATATTCGATTTGCCGAAGGCTGAAGTGAATCATTATTTTTAATTCGCTGTATCAACAGTGCATATTTTTAATTATATACCCCGCCGCTTAACCTCAGTCCATCCACAGCCTGTGTCCTTCCAAAAAACGCGCTGATCTGGCGCAGATGCTGCACTAACAATATCGAGGATTCGCCCATGGCTAGTTCAACTGCGCCTGTTGCACCGAGGTCGGTAATTGAAACCCGCTCCATCGATTACATACCGGAAAACGAGCGCCATGGCAGCGCCTTCGGTCAGTTCACACTGTGGCTGGGTGTGAACCTGAACATCACGGCCATCGTCACCGGGGCTTTGGCGGTGGTGCTGGGAGGCGATGTATTCTGGTCGTTGATTGGCCTTCTGATAGGCCAAGTACTTGGCAGCATCGTCATGGGCCTGCAAGCTGCCCAGGGGCCGGCGATTGGCCTGCCACAGATGATCCGCAGTCGCGTGCAGTTCGGTGTCTATGGTGCGGTCATTCCGCTTGTACTGGTGAGTTTGTTGTACGTGGGGTTCTCGGCGGGCGGCACGTTGCTGGCCGGTCAATCGGTGGCGAAAGTGCTATCGATCGCGGACTGGCAGGGCATCATTCTGTTCGGCCTGGTAACCCTGTTGTTGGCGACCCTTGGGTATCGCACCATCCACTCCATCGCCAAAGTAGCCAGCGTGGTGGGCGTCATTGCCTTTATCTACATGTTCGGTGCGTTGCTGGCCCGGCACGATATCCATGCGCTGCTCGACAATCGTCACTTCGTCGCTGCCAACTTCGTGTTTTCGATCTCGTTGGCAGCCGCCTGGCAGATTTCGTATGGGCCATATGTAGCGGACTACTCCCGATATTTGCCCAGTCAGACGTCCAAGTTGAAGATCTTTCTGGCTGCATCGCTGGGCACAGTACTGGGATCACAGGCCGCCATGACCTTCGGTGTGTTTGCCGCAGCCCTCGCCGGAACCGCCTTCTCGGGCCATGAGGTAGAGTTTGTCGTCAGCCTGGGCTCGACGGGTGTGTTGGCCATGATCCTGTATCTGGTGGTCGGCTTCGGCAAGATCACCATGATGACCCTCAACGCTTACAGCAGCTACATGTCCAGCGCGACCATTGTCAGCGCGTTCTGCGGCGTCAGCAGAGTGTCTCTGGCCCATCGCTTCATCTATGTGCTGGGAATGGTGTCCGTTGCAGTGCTGATTGCCCTGGCCGGTTCCCACAGCTTTATCAGTGCGTTTTCTTCCTTCCTCATTTTTCTCCTGGCGTTCATCACCCCCTGGAGCGCGATCAGCCTGGCCGACGTGTTCTTCGTCAACGGCACGCGCTATGACCTGGCAGCTCTCAATGATCCCGCTGGCCGCTATGGCCGTTGGAACTGGCCGGTTATTGCCACCTACTGCTGTGGGGTACTGATGGAGTTGCCGTTCATTTCCAGCGGTTTCTACACCGGACCGGTCGCCCGTGCGCTGAACTATGCAGATGTTTCCTGGGTGGTCGGCCTGCTGGGTACCGGAATGCTTTATTGCCTGGTCAGTCGGCGAATGGCCGCCAGGGTGCCACCGTCCCTGACGCCTGCTCTCGACAGCAAAGCCTAACTGGATTTCCAATCCAATCAGCCTTCACTCCACTCTCAGGTAGTCTTTTCATGACATCGGATAAATCCCGCTTCGCACGCGAAAACTTGCCCGGCGACCCATACGCAATGCTGTTGCACTGCGCGAACCGCTGGCCGGACAAGGAGGCGCTCGTATTTGACTCCACACCTCAGCGGCTGACCTTCAGCCAATGGTTGCTTGCTTCCCAGACACTGGCCTGTGCCTTGCGGCGGCGCGGGATTCAACCCGGCAGCTCGGTGGCATTGTGGGCGGAAAACAGAATCGAATGGCCAATCGCGCAGGTCGCCATCGCTGCCATTGGTGCGGTGCTGGTGCCGGTTAATACGCACTTTCGCGAGGACGACCTCCTGCATGTGCTGGACCACAGTCAGTCGGTGGCGATCTTGCTTTCCGCGCGCTTTCGCTCCAGTGACTATCTGTCCATGACACTGGACACTCGTAACCGGTTACCCCTTCTGCGCGACGTGATTTGTTTCGACGGACCTGGGCTTCACGCTGAGAATTGCTGGAGTTACGCAGCACTGATGAGCGAAGGACCGCAGCTGCCATTTCAGGCGTGGCCCTGGTCGCCTCGCGAGCTGGCCAGCATCCAGTACACCTCCGGCACCACAGGGCGGCCAAAGGGCGCTGAACTGTGCTTCGAAGGCATGTTGATGAATGCACGAGGAACCGTCGCGCGTCTGGCGGTTACCGCCGAGGATCGCTGGACTTCCATCATTCCGCTATTCCACTGCGCGGGCTGCATTATGAATGTGCTCTCAGCGCTGGCCGCAGGGGCTACGTATGTGGGGGTCAGTGCCTTCGAAGCCGAGCGAATGTTGCACCTCGTGGAGGCCGAGCGCTGTACGCTGCTGACGGGCGTTCCCACCTCTTATCTGGCCATGCTGGAGCACCCGCGACGAACACAGTACGACCTTGGCTCGTTGCGGGCGGGCACTTGCGGTGGCGCCGATTGCGACCCGGCTTTGCTCGAACGCTGCGCGTCTGCGTTCCCGATTCCAGGCCTGGTGCAGGTGTACGGCCAGACTGAAGCCAGCACCCTTATCGCTTTGGACAGTTGCGAGAGTGCGCAGCGATTCACCACCGCCGGCATGCCATTGCCAGGCATGCAGGTGCGCGTGTGTGATCCGGACAACGGCCAGGTGCTGGCCTGCGGTGAGACCGGGCAGGTTCAGGTGCGCGGGCCCATGGTGATGCTCGGTTATCATCGTGACCCGCTGGAGACTACTCGTTGTATCGACCTCGATGGCTGGATGCAGACGGGGGATCTCGGACGCGTTACCGCCGATGGCCGAGTGGAACTTGTGGGAGGACGGTTACGCGACATGATCATCCGCGGTGGCGAGAACATCTACCCGGTGGAGGTGGAGAACCTGCTACGCGGCCACCCGGCGATCACCGAAATCGCTGTATTTGCCATGCCGGATCCTTTCTACGGCGAAGTGGTCGCCGCGGCGGTCGAGTTGGGTGGGGCGCTCTCCGCTGCGCAGGTGAAGCAAGCGTGTGCCGGAAAAATCGCTGGGTTCAAGCATCCATCCAGGGTGTTCAAGGTCAGCCAATGGCCCATGACGTCCAGTGGAAAAATACTCAAGCGCGAGCTGAAAGCCCAAGCCATGGCGATGCAGTTGGAGGAATTGCCATGAGCACACCGATCATCGGCCACCGGCATCACTGCGCATTCGTACCAGGGCTTCAACAGACGGCTGCCGCCATCGGTAATGCCGGGGTGCAGGTGGTATCTACGCCGGCACTTATTGCTCTGCTGGAGGAAACGGCGGGCAGTGGCGTTCAGGCTTTCTGCGTTCCGGGATGGGGCACGGTTGGCACTAAAGTGGATATTGCGCATTTGAGCCCGGCCTGGCCGGGCATTGAGGTCCAGTGCGAAGCCGTGTTGGAGTCGACCAAGGGCCGCACGTTGAGTTTCGCGGTGAGCGCGAGCCAACAAGGGCGGTTAGTGATGCGCGGCCATCACGAACGAGTGAGGGTCGACCTCAGCCGCTTCTCCCTACCGCAACCGATCAGTGCGGGCGAGCCAATTGAGTTTTTTTTCGATTTTCACAGTCCATGGTGCTACCTGGCTATGCCGCGCTTGCGAGAAATCGCCGCTGCCCATGGTCGAGCGATTCATTGGCGGCCTATGCACTTGGCCAACCTGATCGATCACATCGGGGGGCGGCGACCACTGGAAGCATCGCCAGCATTTGTGCGGTGGTTTCAGCAGGATTTGCAGGATTGGGCTCGACTGAGACGCTTGACGCTAAGCTACCACCCTCAGTTTCCATTACGGCCTTCCCGAGCTTTGCGTTGCAGCTTGTATGCAATCGAGAAGGGAAAGGGCGTGGAGTTCATCTTCAACGTGATGCGAGCTTACTGGAGTGAAAACCGGGATATCAGCGACCTGGAGATCCTCGGCGATCTGGCGATTGCAGCAGGCCTGGACCGAAGTGCAACTATTCAAGCTGCTTCCGATGAGCGATTCAAACTGGCACTGGAGGCTAACAACGATCAAGCCGTGCAGGTAGGCGTTTTCGGTGCTCCGACCTTCATCGCCGATTCGAAGCTGTTCTGGGGCAATGATCGGCTGGAAATGATGGGAGATTATCTAGCCCAGAGTAACGGTCAGAACAATTAGTCCCTGGCGATGGAGGAGCGTTGAATCAGGCTTAAAGAGTGGGAAGGTTTCTGTATTGCTTCATTTGACGAACCGCTCCTCAATTCATACCCGGGAGCAAGTCGACTGACTGCTTATGGCCGTTCTTTGCCGGTCGTCACTACGGCTTGTTCTGGTCAAGTCAATGCAAACGGTTGGTCAGCTTGGATGCAATTGACTGGTCAGGTCCAATGCAAATGGGTGGTCAAATCCATGCAATTACACACATTGACACCAACGCAGGGCAGTCACTACCAAATTTAACTTTGGGGAGCCGGCATTTTGTGTCCGCTGGGTCGGTGAACTGTGAAGCCGAAACTGAACCTTTCCAACCACAGCCACGCTAATGAGCTCATGCTCTCAATACACGCTCAGAAGCTGAGTTCGGTAGTGCTGAGAAAAATTGAGTTCATACAATGCGGGTTCAGACGAGCCGTGAATCGAAATTGCGTGATCGCTACCCATTCGGGAAAAGGACCCGCCCATTGAGCCACCTAAGATGGCGATTTCAATGCCGATAGGATCTTCTGGATCGTCGTTAGTCTGGTCGTCGCACTCAAACTGCGAAGCTCGTACGACACTCAATACGGCATGATCTTCGGGCAAATCATCGGCCAAACGCTCCGAGTACTGCTGGAGCGCTGGTTCCGCGAGCACATATAGCCAAGCTTTTTCATCCGCATTACTTGAGCGCCTTAGGATTCTGCCCAACACCTGGCGATAGTGCAGTTCGGTACGTATACGACTTAGATGACAACAAACCTGCAGCCTGGGTATGTCCGTCCCCTCGCTGATCATCCCAACCGCAATAATCCAGGTGCAGCCACCATTTCGAAAATCATTGATAACCTGCTGAGCGTTTGGCGTCTTATTGGTCACGACCTGACAAACCTCCCCCTGGGTACGCATAAGGAAAGCTATGCGGTGAGCGTGCTCAATGTTTGTCGCAACCACGAGCCCCCCAGCTTCCGGATGTCGCTCACGGATTTCGCGCAGTTTTGTACACCCTAACAACAGAATCTGCCGCAGGATATCGTCATGAAACAGCAAATCTTCATATGATACGGGTGACTCTGAAAGTAACCTGGCAATACTCGGATACGTCGTGACGGTGCCTTCTGTAGATTGAGTTTCAGTTAACCTCACCATGTTGTTATCCAATACGACGATGCGTGGCGACCGACATACGCCGTCAGCGATTGCCTCCTGCAAGCCGTATCGGTAATCACAGATCAATACACCGTCTGGCTGAGAATATCGAGCAAGCGCTATTGCTTTGTGGTCAGACCTCCAGGGAGTCCCCGAAAGCGCAAGAGTGAAGGTGGCGCGATCTTGGATCCTTTGAATAATCTGCTGACCCCACGCGTTGCTCAACAGCAAGTCATGGCCAGCGCAATGATGGATTTCATCGAAAACGGCGAACACCCTATAGTCGTCAAATAGTTTCCAGAATGCTGCGCCTCGATATTCCATTCCTTGATACGTGCAGACAGCACCTACGGCACCTATCAATCCATCCAGGCGCTTACCCAGAACAGCGGAGAATGTTCTCTGAAATCCATCCATTGTCTGCCGTGACGGAGCAAAGCAGAGGATCAGATCTATCTTGTCTTGCTGCAGCAATTGCCTGGCCAACTCCGCTGCCATTTTCGTCTTGCCGGCACCGGGCGTTGCTTGGCAAAAAAAATGAGGTTGCTGGGTGTAATGCTGCAGAGCCAACGTAATGCAGTCGTGTTGCCATAGCCTGAGAGTAGAGTTCATGCGGCAGAAATCGCCTTAAGCGTATTCTCGATTGCACGAACGTGACCTAGGAGCTTTGAGCTCCTATCGCGGGCTTCCAGATATACCCCTTCAAAACTCCCCTTCAGATGAGGAATTTCCTCAAACAACTGCTTGTACCGCTCGGTCTCGCCCAAGGATGAGAGCAGATCAAGCCGGGTCTCCTTAAGCATCACTTGAAGGCGGGCCTGGTCGTCTTGCCCTTCCTTTGAGCTAGGTAGAGAGCGTGGTGTTTCTCTTCCCTCATCTGTTGGAGCTTCCAGAGGATCGACGCGCATGGAGAAGCTTCCATCTACCAGTACGAGCAGCAGACGTTGGGGCATCTCCAGCATACGAAACACCTGTCCCCGCTTCTGACGCTGCTCTGCCATCTCCGCCCAGCCAACGCGAAGTAACCTGCGGATCTGTTCATAAACATAAACGCGCACATCCGCGAGCTGAAAACTTGAGGGAGGAAGGAGTGCCGCATACGCATCTCTCAACTGACGGGTCGTGAATTCCCTGGAAAAATGCTCGCAAAGCAAAGAATGGAGCTGCCTGTCGAATTCGAACAAATCTTGTTTCATGCAGGCACCTTTATGATCTTCAAACAAAAAATGCGGATTATAGTCCGTGGCCGATTCGTCCGCAAACGCTCGATAGTCGTTCCTCATGTGTGTCGAGGCGGCTATGGGGAATCTGGCGAAAGAATTGGGGAAAAAGATCAGGCAAGCGAGAAAAGCAAAAGGTCTATCGCAGGATGTCTTCGCTTTGATTTGCCAAGTTGACCGAAGCTACATGGGCCGAATTGAACGGGGTGAAGTCAATATTACGGTCGAAAAGCTGTACCAGATTGCCGAACACCTAGGTTGTGGCCCTGCAGAATTATTACCGTAGAAAAAACACTTACATTTCGAATGTGTTTAAACAATGCGGCATGCATCTGTTGCATGACAACTTAATCGCCACGGGTTTTCTAGGGACTCTCCTAGTTTTCGATTTAATATTTTTAAAACTCTAGCGCTTACAGCTAAGGTTCCTCACCACCTCTCGGAAAAGATGGTTGGTCTTTGGAGATTGATATATATATTGAAAAACTCGCTCAACAAGATCGAACTTAAAATGCTGCTGGCGTCCCGAGTTCCAACCTGGATGAAGGCTGCGTTAAGTCTTGTGATCAATTGAAGGCAGCACCCCGCTCGCAACTCGCGACATGATATGGACACCGATGGCACATCTGTCCATGTGGGTATCATGTCCATACGGACATGTATGGGTAACTTCATAGGCCTTGTGCATTCGGCTCTCCAGGCATTGTCCATACATACGTCCATATCGACTGCGATGATCACGACATCACCGACGACTGGAACCTCAGCGCGCAGTGGGAAGAAACCGCCTACGGCCATCCGTTCTCCAAACGCATCATCGGTAACGCGCTGCTGGCTTACCTGCTGTGCCAAGGCTGGGGCAACCAGCCGCAGGTATTTGGCCCGCTGATCAACCAGACCCAGGCGCTTGTCGCCCAGGCACAGCACAACCACCTGAACGCGGGTGCGCAGGATCAACTGATCGACACGCTGCTGGCCTTCCAACAGTGGCATTACGTGCTGCCGACCA
>Ga0209542_10013742_pt1 | contig 13887 bp, 15 predicted proteins | sample RifCSPhighO2_01_FD_184028 | JGI IMG/M metagenome (GOLD analysis project Ga0209542, IMG submission 184028) | Soil microbial communities from Rifle, Colorado - Rifle CSP2_plank highO2_0.1 (SPAdes) (version 2) | ecosystem: Environmental > Terrestrial > Deep subsurface > Rock core/Sediment ...
CGTTGACTCACCGAGCGATACCGGTTGTGCATCCATGTGATTTTGGGATAAGGCGTCAAGAAGAACTCTGAGCGAAGCGCCTGTCTCAACGATGTCGGTGACGACCAAGGCTTTACCTATGGTTCCGTGCGCTTTAATCACCGTTTCTTTAATCCTTCCGATTTGAGTAGCCACTTTTTCAAGTTTTCGCTTCCGCTCCGATTCTGAAAGCCTTGTACTCCCTGCTATAAACCTTACGATCGGCGGCTGGAGTTTTTTCTTTTTATATATAGTTTTAAGTGCATGCGCAATTATGAAAGTGGGTATTCGTCCGGAAGCATCATCACCAATGATGAGCGTGAAATCCCCGCGATTTATCTCGGGAGTAAGTTTCTTAAAAATTTGATCGATAGCGTATTCAAGGTTCTCTATATTTCTGAAAAGATGGTCCGTCCGCTCTTGCCCAAAAGCTTCCATTCGCTTTTGTGCAAAAGGAGAAGATACTTTGCCTTCTTTTTTCATCTTCATTTTTTTAGTATATCAAAAACCGGTGGGGTTGCCCACCGGTTTGCGTTAATTCAATTTGATAACGCCGAGTGTCTGATCTCCATCTCGTATATACACCTTTCCCTGCATGAAGTCCCAATGACGAACGGCATTCACGTTCGGCTTGCAATCGTCATTCACTGTAAGCATTTCTATCCGCCACGTGATACGCCCCTGTTCGTCTGTCCCCTGGATACCGCACGTGCGAAATGTCTCCTTGACGCGTACGAACCCGCGCATGTATTCGAACTGTGCGTGCTCCCACTCGGTCATGTCGATAAATTGAGTGCATCCGTAATCACTGCGAAATGCACACAACGCATTGATGTCACCGAATTCCGCTATATACACCAGGACTGACTGTGAGCTATTCTTACAACGCTCTGTGGAAGGTGCGTAACTTTGCAAGACACGTTTGCCATCGGGCAAGCTCACCGGGGGGCATGCAATAAGCTGTACGTCTCTCACTTTGATTTCTGTGGCTTGTAACGCAGAGAAGCTGTGTATCGCGAGTATTGAGGCGAAAATAATGACTCTCATATATTTCGTCTCCCGAGTGTGTCTGTATGGAATGTATCAATACAACAGCTATTATGCAAGAGACAAAAAAACCGGTGGAATTACCACCGGTTTATGTCACAGAGTGGGCGACAGCACCGCTATTGCAACCGCGATCGCTTCATCAAGCGTCGGCACAATAAAACCTGCTGTTTCCCGTAGGATGGCATGTGAGTGGACATTATCCTTTTCCATTGCAATGATGATTGGTTTCCGCCACGCATCAGCCCACGCGATCTCCATCACCGATCCTATTGACACGCGCTGTGCTCCTAGAAAATTAACGAATAGCATGTCGCAACGCATAACGTCCATGCGATCACGGCATGTGATGCCTTTCTGACATGAGAGTGGGGTTTCTTCGTACGAATCAGCGATGCTTTTTTCCTGCGCAAGATAATGCTTCCCGCGCATAGGCGATACTGCCTTTATGTACGGTGGCATTCTGGCGGCGACATGACCGCGCCAATCTGTACACTCGTTAAACGAGGTGCCCGAAATTGGACCGGCACAGTATAGTAAAAACTCGCGCATGCTTGTCTCCTATGCAAAAACTACCGCCAGTATATTTGCTGGCGGTAGTTTTGATAGATTGACAACCTACCGCATCACTGGCTTCGCAAACGGCGGGTAGCGTTCCGGATCAATGGTGCGCGCAAAACACTCGCGGCCGGCCTTGTGCACCCAATATTCGGTCTCCGGTCCGTAATAGCCAATCGGATATGCAACACGAGGCTTCATGTCTTCGGCTACTGCTACCGAGGAGCTCTCCTGATTGAATGTGGCGCATACTTCGAAGGTCTTCGGCCCTGTGGGGCGGTATTCGTAGGCGAACTTGGCGTCTTCGGCCGACTGTGGATCGACGGGCACAATGAATCCACTCAATGGATCCTTTAAGTCATCCGTGGTTTTCGGGAGCGTCTGCTTCTGTTGCCAGTATGTGGTGACCTGCGATTGGATATTCTGAAGAGCATACACTTTCTCTTGGTCATAGCGCATGAGGCGCAATTCGCGGGGCGTACCGATGATGAAGAACGCCGCGACCACGGATGCGACGACGACGAGCATCGCAACACCAGCCACCATCTGTGATCTGCCCTGTTCCTTCTCCCACATTCCGCGCACTTCGTTGAGGTAGTACCAGAAGACGCCGCCCACGACGACGAGCACGCTCGCCACTTTAAGGAGGAACGCTGTGGTGAGCTCTTCACCACCCAAAAACATATTCAGGAGAACGATGAGATCAACGACCATTGTGACACCCGCACCAAAGAGCGTGAGCATGAGGAGCCAGCGACGAATCCAGAGCTCCCTCTTTTCCGCATGACGACGAATGTCGTTGTGAAGGATGCGCGTGAAGAACAGATAGAGCGGGAAGATGATGATAAGCGACGCAACTGCAATTCGCATGCCCGTTGAGAACGGGTCCATATATGGATTCACCGTACCGACGAGCCTGTCGATATAAGCGAACCACAAAGCGAGGAGGCTTACCGTACTTGCGTATAACGCGGCAATTGCCGCAACCCAAAGGAAGAAATCCTTCGGCGTCACCCCTGTTCGTTTTTCCATATGCAGTAACCATACCACAGACTTCATCAACCGACAAAGAAGAACCCGCCGTGCATGCACGGCGGGTTCTACTATAGGTCATAATATTTTTGACCTGATCTCAAGCTCTGAAAGGCGAGCCGGCACATCTCAAACAGCGGGCTCGGCAATTCGTCAGGGCTATACCACGCCCAAGACTCATTTTTGTGAGGCTCCATGACAACCGGCACGCCACTCTTCCAGTCGGCGATAAGGCCGATGTGTGCGTAGTGCCGCGGGGCATACGAACGAACATTCGCTGTGTAGTTGAAGCGGATATTCTGGATCTCAATACCTGCCTCCTCGAGCGTCTCACGTTTGGCACAAGCCTCGTAGGTTTCCATATATTCAAGGTGCCCGCCTGGGAAAGAATATTCTCCTGTCCCATGTGAGCCTTTTCTCTTGCCGATGAGAACCTTACCATCCTTCCAGATCATCACTCCCACACCGACACGTGGTCGGTCTTCCTTCCCTTTCGTCACGAGTCACTCCTATATTTTGAATTCCATCACATCTCCGTCTTGCACTATATACTCTTTGCCCTCGGTGCGCACTAATCCTTTTTCACGTGCGGTGACCCATGAGCCGGCGCCGAGCAGTTTTTCCCAGTTGATGACATCGGCGCGGATAAATTTCTGCTGGAAGTCCGTGTGAATCGCGGCGGCGGCTTCGGGCGCAGTAGAATCGCGCTTCACCGTCCATGCGCGCGTTTCATCTTCACCAGTGGTGAAATACGACATCAGATTTAAAAGATTGTAACCGGCGCGGATGAGCGCGTTGATGCCGTTTTCTGCGAGACCAAGGTCGCGGCGAAATTGGTCGCGCTCGTCATCATGCACATCGTTCAGTTCGAGCTCTGTCCCCGCATCCACGATGACGTATTGCGCGTTGTTGTCTTCAAAGAATTTCTGCAGTTCGCGCCACCGCTCACCTTTCTCGGCATCAACGTTCACCGCGCCATTTTTACGATTGAGGACGTACAGTATCGGCTTAATCGTGAGCAGATGGAGTCCCTTGATGAGTGGCTGTTCTTCGGCCGAAAGTGTTACGCTCTGTGCGAGTCTACCCGATTCGAGCGCGGGCAGTATGCGCTTCAACACTGCCGCCTCTGCGATCGCCACTTTGTCGCCGGAGCGCGCATCGCGCTCTACCCTATCGGCACGTTTGCGAACTGTTTCCAAGTCCGCCAGCACAAGCTCGAGATTGATAATCTCGATGTCATGCCGTGGATCGACGTCGCGATGCACATGCATTACGTCTTCATCATCAAAGATACGTACGACTTCTGCGATAGCGTCCACTTCGCGGATGGTTGAGAGGAATTTATTGCCAAGCCCCTCCCCTTCCGATGCGCCCTTCACTAAACCTGCGATGTCAACGAATTCGACTGCGGCGGGAATGGTTTTCTTCGATGTGCTCATTTCAGAAAGTCGCATGAGTCGCGGATCAGGTACCGCGACGACACCCACGGACGGGTCGATGGTTGCGAACGGATAGTTGGCAATAAGGACACTCTTTTGCGTGAGTGCTGTGAACAACGTCGATTTTCCGACATTCGGTAAACCCACAATACCGACACTTAAGGCCATGTTGACAATAGTGCACTATCAGTGTTCAGTTGTAAATAGTCGAGACAGGAGTCATGCATGGCCGTTCATGTCAATCTGGGGAATGTGCTGATGTTTTTCCAAACGTTCATCGTGGTTATGTCCGTGTTCGCAACCGCGTGGGCGATCGACCGAGTCGCTCGCCACATCGCGCAGATGCCTGATTGGGCTAAGAAGCGAGCGCTCGATTTACCACCAGATCTACCGACACCTTTAGAGCTGTGGCTTCGAAATCTTCGGCTTCTGCTAGTGGCGCTGGTTATTATGACCATGCTTGCGACCGCATACGTCATGTATTGGATTGAAAATCTTCACTAAATACAAGCCCCGGTTCATGCCGGGGTTTTATGTACCGGACTTTCCAAGCACCTTTATGAGCTGTTTCCATGATTCTTTTTCTTCAGCCGAACAATAATCACACGGGCCGAATGTCGAAATGGCAACGCTCATACCGGCAAAGCCCAAAATTCCGCGCGCGATCTCATTCGTGAAGTCGCCGAATTTCCACCATGTCCAGAATGGACTTAGTGTGCCCGCAGTTACGATGACGCGCGCGGTCTTTCCTCTGAGGCGCTGGATGACTTCGTGCGTCGCTTTATCAAAATTGAATGCAAATCCCGGAAGCCACGCGCGATCAAACATGCCTTTCAATTTGGCTGGCATGGTGCACCACCAATTGGGGTAAATGATAACCATGTGATCACACCACTTCACATTTTCCTGCATATCCTTGAGGTCGGGCTCTAGTTCTTGAATGACTTTGTAGCCTTTCTCAAGCACCGGATTGAATTTCATGTCACCAATCGACATGCAACGAACTTCGTGCCCCGCCGCGCGTGCGGCTTCATCATAGATGTGTGACAGTTCGCCAGTGAACGATTCAGAGTCTGGATTACCGAGGAGCACAAAAATCTTCTTCGCCATGCACACACTATACTGCTCCCTGCGCAGGTACCGTTGCGTAATCCACAGATAAGAGGTCATGGTTACCATTACTCACAGTAAGAGAGGTCCATTGTTGCACAAACGATTGCGTCTTGTTGCAAAATATTAAGAATGTGCTATTATATTAGCACATGAAATTCCTCACTGACACTCTCGCATATGTCCGGATACACCCATTTATATGGATACTCGCTGTTGTCGTGATCGGCTTCGGTACGTGGTTCGCCCTTGGCCGACAGGACGGGAACGCAGAAACCATCACCGTCACCAAAGCGCCATTTGAAGCCCAAGTCTCCATTTCTGGAAAAGTAGTTCCCTCGCACGATGTTGAGCTCGGCTTTTCGCAAGGGGGGCGTGTGGCGCATGTATATGTGACCGTCGGAAAGAAGGTCGCGGCAGGGGCTATCCTAGCGGAAACTGAAAATGGAGATGTGCATGCAGATGTGCTCCAAAAACAGGCCAAGCTCGCACAACTCAAAGAAGGCACTCGGTCGGAAGAATTGGCAGTAAAGGAAACTGCTGTGAAAAACGCCGACGCAACGTTGCGGACCGCCATCGAAGACGCCTATCGCGCATCGGATGCTGCGGTGCACAACACAGCCGATCCGCTTTTCAGCAATCCACGTACGATGCCAGTGCTTAACTTCACAACTACGAATTCACAGTTTTCTATCGATGCTATTGCGTTACGTAGCACGCTCGATTCTGTACTTAATGCATGGCGAGACGACATTGATGCTGACACGATCGACATCGGAATGCTTGCAATTCGTTCACAGGAAAATCTCATACGCGTGAATAACTTTCTCGCAAAATGCAATACGGCACTCAACGCTGCGTTAACGAATTCAACTTTCACTGCGAATATCATTACGGGGTACATTGCTGATATCGCTACAGCTCGCACTTCCGTGAATACTGCAGTAAGCGCCGTCACTACCGATACTGCAACCCTGCTCACAGCAGAAAAAAATCTTACACTTGCACGTGCAGGTTCGCGTGCAACGGACATCGTGGTGGCGCAGGCCGATGTGATGAGTGCACAAGCCCAACTCGCAAAGACACATATAGTTGCGCCGTTTAGCGGTACCGTCACCCGGCTCGACATTGAGCAGGGTGAGATCGCACAAACGGGCACATCGGTGGTTGCGCTCATTGGTGGCACCTTCCAAATCGAAGCCTATGTGCCGGAAGTGGAGATTGCGGCGCTCAAACAGGGCGACACCGCATCAGTATATCTTGATGCCTATGGTAAAGATATTCCATTCGCCGCGACCATCATCGCTATCGATCCAGCAGAAACCGTCCGCGAAGGCATCTCGACATACAAGACCACGCTCCAATTCATTATGCCGGATGATCGCATCCGCTCCGGCATGACCGCGAATATTCTCATCACAACGGAGCGTAGGGAAAGCGCGATTGTGATTCCCCTCGGCGCAGTCACCCATCGCGACGACAAGAGTTACGTAAAAATAAAAGAGGGCAAAGAGACAACCGAGCGCGAAGTGACGCTGGGTGCCGCCTCGGTCGGTCAAGTCGAAGTGGTCTCTGGACTGAACGAAGGTGACGCAGTGGTACTCAATCCATGAAGATCCTCTTGAATCTCCGTGTTGGATGGTATCTCGCGGTGCGCCAGATACGGCGTAGCAGTAAGTGGTCCAACGGGCTTATCATTTTCGTGATGTTGCTCACGTTTTTGAACCTCGTTGTCGTGACAGGGTTCCTCGTCGGCATCGTCGATGGCATCTCCAATCTTTTCCGCGCACAGGAAACAGGCGACGTCGTCATAACCGCGCCCAAGGACAAGAACTACATCGAGCACAGTCAGCAAATCATTTCCTTCCTTGAAACATTACCCCAGATAGAAGACATGAGCGCACGCTACAGCGCAGGCGCACAACTCGAGGCGAACTACAAAGAACGTGCAAACGCAAATGACAAGCCCAATCAGACGGGAACGAGCATTGTAGGCATTGATCCGGAGGACGAAGCACGATTTTCAGACCTCCCCTCTTTTATCGGTGAGGGCACCTATTTCCAACCCAATGATTATGATGCCATCTTGGTCGGGGCACAGCTCATTGATCGTTATGCATTCGGAGGCGACATCCCCGGCCTGACGCCCTTGAAGAATGTCTACCCGGGTACCATTCTGCGAATGTCGGTGAATGGAATTGAGCGTGAGGTAGTCGTACGGGGCATCATAACCACGACCGCGAACTCTCCTCTTGCCGCCCGCGTATTCATGCCGGAAGCCGAATTACGACAACTCATCGGCCGCGACGATTACAATGTCAATCAAATAGCACTGCGCCTGAAATCCGGTGTCGATGCGGAACAATTCCGCGACCTTCTCATTCGAAGTGGGATCAATCAAACTGCGGTCGTGCAAACATTCGAGCAGGCAATCCCGAGCGGTGTTGCGGAGATTCGTAGTACTTTTGAGCAGATGGGCAACGCCATCAGCTCCGTCGGCTTGGTGGTCGCGGCAATCACTATTTTTATCGTTATATTTATCAATGCCCTCACCCGCCGCAAATACATCGGCATCCTGAAAGGCATCGGCATCTCCGGCTCCGCGATCGAGATCGCGTATGTATTCCAGTCCATTTTCTATGCATTCATCGGATCTGGCATCGGGCTCGCTATCCTCTATGGATTTCTCGTACCGTATGTCGCAAAACACCCTATCGTGCTTCCAATCAGCAACACCATCATCGTCGCTCCGCTTTCGGAAACACTCATCCGTGTAGCGCTTCTCGTAACTGCAACCATCATCGCCGGCTACATTCCTGCACGCATGATAGTTAAGAAAAACACCCTCGATTCCATTTTGGGACGCAATTGATATGACAACCATACTCGAAACGAAAAACCTCATAAAGACCTTCAAGACCGGTGATGTTGAAACGCGCGTGCTCAAAGGCATTTCGCTTTCCGTGCATAGAGGTGAGTTTCTCGCTATCACTGGCCGCTCCGGTGCCGGCAAAAGCACACTGCTCTACCAAATGAGTCTTTTGGACGAACCGACAAGCGGCGAGATTATCATCGAAGGCCGCAACACTCATGAAATGAACGAGAAGGAAAAAATGAAATTCCGTCTTTTCAAATTCGGCTATGTTTTTCAGGACTATGCTCTGCTTCCGGAATTGACCGCCATTGAAAATGTCACCCTACCGCTTCTCATGGAAAAATACGCCATGCCTATGGCTCATGCGCTCGCTGAACGGGCGCTTAAGGATGTCGGGCTCGGCCATCGGCTTCATAGCCTTCCTTCCCAGCTTTCGGGCGGAGAACAGCAGCGCGTATCAATTGCCCGCGCTATCGCGGAAAAACCCGAGATACTTTTCGCAGATGAACCGACGGCAAACCTCGACCGCGAATCCTCACAATCTATTCTGCAAATGTTTGTAGAGTTGAATAAAAAAGGACAGACCATCATCATGGTTACGCACGAAGAAGAATACCAGAAACTCGCCGAGCGCGTGATACAAATCGACGACGGAAAAATTGTCGCGACTGAAACCAATTGATTCGCTACTCTTTCGCACTAAGCTTGGCAGCTATATCGAAACTGTCCTGTTCCCCCATCTTGTTGCGCTTCACGTGTTCACAGAGAAGGCATTTTTGCGTGATGACCCAGTCGTCACCTTGCCTCTCGCATGATATCGGCTCCATCATGCCCCCGCACTCTGCGGCACGGTCACCCGGGTCGACATCCACGTGTTTGCTCCATAGACATTTCGGACAGTGATTGGTGTAGCCGTCACCCGTGACACGCTCACCGCAGTACTCACAAATGAAGTCTTCGACACGTTTTTGAAATCCCATGTCACTACCTTACACTATCGGACTAACACTTTCAGCTCCTTCTCTGCTTCATTCCGGTCAGCACGTGAATCAAGCAGTGCGCACTCGAGCACGAACGTAATGGAATCGTCAGGATACGCCGCGCTAATCGGTATGAAGAATGTGCCGCTGTTTCCCTGCGCAATCGCATCGTCATCATGTCGGAGAATACATGTCTGCGTCGTGGAAACGCCCGTCGCCGCCCACGCAACCAAGAGCGAGTCGCCTTTGTCTATTTCCTTTGCACCGGTAAATGCGATAACTGGGTGGATGATGGCGGCCTGCGTCGTAGATGGTGGCGGATTTGACGAGGGTGGCTGATTGGTCGAAGGTGCGCTACCAGTGGGAGCAATGCTCGTCGGTGGCGCAACAGATGACGGCCCTCCACTAAAGCCCGAAAACAGATTACCCAACGATGAGATCGACCCGTCTGACCCGTTATAACCACTGTTGCCATTGTACGTACCCGGGCTCGTCCACGATTCGCTCCGGCGACTGGACACGCCGGACCAATAGTTTCCTCTGCCGCTTATGATGGGCGAGTATGGAACTTCACCGTTCACCTGCGGAGAGACTGTCCTGTCGAACCATGCGGCATGCTTGCCGACCTCATTTCCTCCGGCCAATTCACGCTTCAGCGGCCCGAAATACTGAAAGAGCTTGCCTTGACGCGTGACATTAATGACCGCTTGCAGTGATGATTCCGGATTCCGCACGTCAGACATTGAGCCCAGACCGTATTCTCCTGGGCAAAATTGTAAGATGCCGTAAGAACACTCACCTGGATTCGAAGAGTAAATGCTGAAATCGGACTCCTGCTTGGCCATCATGGTGTATAACCGTCCCCACTCTTCAGCGGAACCTGTGTTTATGAGACCCAAACTATGGAGCCGCGGATCCACATATCCATCGAGTCCATTCATTCTCGCCGCCTCGACCGCATGTGCGTAAAAGGAGGTCGGGTCAACCTTGCCGCCCGGACCAACAGGAATCGGCTGACCAGCCAGCTGCGATACCAGTGATGGTCCAGTCGGTGTATCAGAACCTAATGAGCTGGTTTCGTCATTGCTGAACCCAGTGTACGATGGAGTACGAAGAGCGGAAAAATATTCTGAAGTGTTGTCGGTAACTTGAGCCGCCTTTCTTTTTTCATCGAGTGCATCCAGGAATTTGTTCGTGCTGAATCTGCGTAGATTTTCCGGAAGAGAGCTCCTATATTGCTCCACTTCTTGCAAGATTTTCTGTACTTTCTGGTCATCTCCCGCAGCGGCAGCTCTCAATAATTCCTCCGCTTCTTTCGAATATCCTAAGTCCCCCAACTGCTTCAACGCCTCCTCCGGGTTGGGGACACCGGCCTTCTTGAAGGCATCAAGTACCTGTCTCCTATTAAGCGCTGGTAGTGCGCTTGTGGATGCCGACTGATTCTTCGCTGCTTCCGCCAAGTCATTGAGTGATTTCTGGACGTCTTGACCACTACCTTTCTGAAGTGCGCTTGCTACCGAAGCGACGACATCCTGTTTGTCCTTGGGTATCTTGACCCCGCAGGTTTTCTTGTCGTTCTTATCAAATGTGCAAATTAAAATAGTACCGAGTTTCCCCTCTTCTCCACATCCAGAAGTCACCATAATACTGCCGTCCGCGTTCACGAAAATCTGATCATGAGTCTCCTTATGCCCAAGCTGTGGGGCTTTCTCGGGCGGAGTATTCGCGGGGATAACCCGTATCGCAGTATTTGGTGCCGTATTTTGTTGCTCCTGCGGGTACGCGCCCTTAACGCTTTTTATGAAATCGGCACACGTTTGGGTATCCGATGCAGGGGTGCCGTATGCAAAAAACGGCACGATGAGTGCAAGAGAAATGACGAGGCCAATGGCTCGCATTGTTTAATTCTATCACCAAAATTTGGTGTGAATTTATGTTAGAACGATGGCGTGGTTTGCGGAGACTTCCACTACTCCTGTGGTTATGTCGAATGCATGTTGTGCGCCTGCTGCGTCGCGAATACGCACATTTCCCTGTTTCAAGGTTGAAACGAGCGGTTCGTGATGCGCGAGTACAGTAAATTCACCATCTGATCCGGGGAAAATCGCCGACTGCGCGTCGCCGTCGAATTTGGTTTCGCCCACGGAAGCTATTGTTAAATGAAATGTTCTCATATTGAAATTATAAAGGTTAAACCTTTATAAAACTCCCTTCATGTAGAAGTCTTGTTCGCTCCGCTCATCATGCTTGCCATCGAGAATCTCGCCGAATGAACGGATGGTATCCGCAAGCGGAACGTATTTGCCAGGCTTACCGGTAAAGACTTCGCCAACGAAGAACGGCTGTGAAAGGAATTTTTGGATTTTACGCGCGCGGTACACAAGCTGTTTATCTTCGTCCGAAAGTTCTTCGATACCGAGAATGGCGATGATGTCTTGGAGGTCCTTGTAGCGCTGGAGCACGCGCTTCGTTTCGTTCGCGACGCGGTAATGCTCCTCTCCGACGATTTCAGGCGCGAGGGCGGTGGAACCGGATTCAAGAGGGTCAATGGATGGGTAGATACCGAGCGACGCAAGCTGGCGCGATAGCACGACGGTGGAGTCAAGATGCGAGAACGTCGTTGCCGGTGCTGGATCGGTGAGGTCGTCCGCAGGCACATACACGGCCTGTACGGACGTGATGGAGCCGGTTGTCGTTGAGGTGATGCGCTCCTGCAAGAGTCCCATTTCCTCTGCGAGCGTCGGCTGGTACCCGACAGCACTCGGCACGCGGCCGAGGAGCGAAGATACTTCGGAACCCGCCTGCACGAAGCGGAACACGTTGTCCATGAAAAAGAGAACGTCCTTGCCGCCTTCATCGCGGAACGCTTCCGCCATGGTGAGGCCGGAGAGCGCGACACGTGCGCGTGCGCCGGGGACTTCGTTCATCTGGCCGAATACAAGCGCCGTCTTTTCGAGCACACCCGAGTCTTTCATTTCGTGATAGAGGTCGTTGCCTTCGCGCACGCGCTCGCCCACGCCGGCAAAGACGGAATAGCCGCCGTGTTCAGCCGCGACGTTTCGAATGAGTTCCTGAATGAGCACGGTCTTGCCAACTCCCGCGCCGCCGAAGAGCCCCACCTTGCCGCCCTTGATGAAAGGCGTCATGAGGTCGATGGCTTTGATGCCGGTTTCGAACACTTCTGCTTTTGTTGATTGTTTGGTGAACGGAGGAGGGTCGCGGTGGATCGGCAGGCGCTCTGCTTTTTCTGATACGTCTGGCTTGCCGTCTATCGCCTTGCCCACCACGTTGAACATGCGGCCGAGCGCGGTCTTGCCCACCGGCACCGATATCGGCGCACCGGTGTCTTTCACTTCGAGATTGCGCGGCATGCCGGCGGTGTCGTTCATCGCGATACAGCGCGCCCTGTTGTAACCCAAGTGCTGGGCCACTTCGAGCACGATGGTCCTGCCCTCATGCTGGACCTCGAGCGCGTTCTTGATGGAGGGAAGATTCTCGTCGAATCTGACGTCCACAACCGGCCCGACTATCTGTGTGATTGTTCCTTTCATACTTATCGCATTGCTTCGATACCGCTGGTAATTTCCGAGACTTCGCGCGTGATCGCGGCTTGGCGGGCCTTATTGTACTTGAGCGTAAGCTCTTTGCCCACCTCTTTCGCCTTGTCCGTCGCGTTCTTCATCGCCACCATGCGCGCCGAATGTTCGGACGCTTTCGCTTCCAAAAGCGCATGGAACACGATGATGTGAATGAGGTCAGGCAAAAGCACATCGAACACTTCTTCCGGCCCCGGCTCTATCGTATATATAGGGGTTTTCCCAAGCACTTTTCCGTTCGCGTATTTTCCTTTGACCGGCGGAATGCCTTCGACTATCTCCTGCAGAGCTTTCGTTGCAAGCGGGATGACGCGGCGCACTATCGGTTTCTGCTCGAACGTCGAAAGGAAGTTCGTGTAGACGATATAACAGCGGCCTATCTCCCCCGCCTTGTGCCATGAAAGTATCGCATCGGTCGCCGCGCGCAATTCAGCGACCGGCACGTCATCGGCGACGTTTTCGTGGCGTTCGCGCACATCGTATCCGCGGTTTGCGAAATAATCAGCGCCGCGACGGCCAATGCAGTAGAGCACGACGTCTTTCGCCGCGAGACCGCGCGCTTTTATCTTTTCTTCAGCGGTGCGGAGAACGTTGCTGTTCAAACTTCCGGCGAGGCCTTTGTCGCTTGTTATCACGATGAAAGCCGTCTTCCCTTCCCGCTTCAGCATCAACGGATGATTCGCGGCATCGATACTGCCAGAGAGACTGCGGAGGATGGATATCGCTGCGCTCGCGTACGCGCGGCCGGTAAGAGCGCGCTCCTGCGTCTTACGCATCTTCACAGCGGAGACAGCTTCCATGGCGCGCGTGACTTTACGCGTCTTGCCGACGGAAGATATTTTCGATTTTATGTTCTTAAGTCCGGCCATAGTGCTTATTTCGTGAGGTCAGGGTGCGTGTCGATGAATTGTGTGAGCGCCTTGTTCAGCAGGTCCTTCGCGCCATCGCTGATGGCCTTGTCGTTGCGTATCGAATCCATGATCTTCTTGTGCTGGGCATCGAGGAATGCGAGCAGTTTCGTTTCGGCTTCGCGCAGGCGCGGGATGAGAACCTTGTTCAGGTAGCCGTTCGTCGCCGCATAGAGCACGACGACTTGTTCCTCGAACGGCATCGGCGTCCCCCTGCCCTGCTTGAGGACTTCCACCATGCGGCGGCCGCCATCGATGCGCTTTGCCGTTTCGGGATCGAGGTCCTGCGCGAACTGGACGAACGCTTCGAGCTCGCGGAACTGC
>Ga0209542_10013745_pt1 | contig 13885 bp, 13 predicted proteins | sample RifCSPhighO2_01_FD_184028 | JGI IMG/M metagenome (GOLD analysis project Ga0209542, IMG submission 184028) | Soil microbial communities from Rifle, Colorado - Rifle CSP2_plank highO2_0.1 (SPAdes) (version 2) | ecosystem: Environmental > Terrestrial > Deep subsurface > Rock core/Sediment ...
AGTTTTAGAATCACCATTTATATCTCCTGAAGCAATATCAATGCCCGTTCGTAGAATTTTATTAAAAGCGTAAAAACCCGAGTCTAATAAAACAATTCTTTTTTTAGCATTTAAGGCGAATACCCGAATCTTCGGAGCGCCATTTGAAGCCGGAGAAACTAAAATTTCCGCTTGGTTGTCGCCATCGATATCAGAAGTTGAAACATTAACTCCGCCTTTGAAGTTTGGCGAGAACGCATGAATTGGAGGCGTAAGAAGTTTGATTTTTTTATCTCTGACACCAAAGACCTTAAGTAGCGGCGTGGCGCCGATTCCCGGCACGGCCATAATCTCGTCCGTGCCGTCGCCTTCCAAATCGCCAGTAGCAATATTGACACCTTTTTTCATACCGACTGAATAAGCGAAAAAAGAAGGTGTGGTTGGGATCCATTTGCCGTTCCTTTGGCCAAAAATTCTTATGTGGGGCGAGGCCGATTTGGTTGTTGTGATGATTTCTTTTTTACCGTCGCCATCAATATCGCCGGCGGCAACATTGACGCCGCCTTGGAATTTTGAACCAAAGGCCAAAAACGAATCAATCTGTTTTCCCTGGGGCGTAAAAATACGGACTTCGGGGTTTCTGCCAGAGCCAGGACCGGTGATAATTTCTTTTTTTCCGTCGCATTCCAAATCCGTGATCGCGATTGATACTCCCCCTTTGAACAATTTTTCATACGCAAAAAATTGGCCGACCAATATACCGGTTGCATCAAACAGACGAAGTTGAGGACCGGCGCCGTCCAAAGGCGCGGCAAGAATACCGTTGTCCGATAAATAATTCATTTTAACGGAAACAGCGGTGGAATGCGGACTTTCATTGCCATCGGTGTCTATGGCGGATATTTCATAAGTGTACGATTGATAAGGAGAAAGATCAGGGTCCGTATATTGCGTTTCGGCTACAGTAGTTAAATAAATGCCATTACGGTAAATTTTGTATCCCGCTACTCCGGTATCATCAGTCGAACCGGCCCAGAAAAGGGCGGTGGAGTTGCAAGAGGCGATGTTTACTGTTGGATCGGCTGGGATGGATGGAGGAGTATTGCACGATTCCATCGCGGATTGACTTGATTGCGCAAATTCATAATAGTATATATCAAAAGCGCTTTGAGCGCCCGCACTCGACCACGCGATCTTATTATCCGAAATGGTAAGGTAACTCTTAACAGACATCCTCGACTGCGTATTTAAGGGAATTAAAGTTTCTATATTCGCAGTTAAATCATAAAGAATAATATCGAAATAACCATAACGATTATCAAACCATGCGACTTTATCTCCTGAAATTACAGGGGGCCATTGTTGCAAAGGGCTAGTATTATGCGCAAGTTGAATTTCTTGATTAGTTGCTAAGTCGTACGAGAAAACAGCTGGATTGCCATATCGGCTATCAAGCCACACGATTTTATTTCCTGAAATTTGAGGGTAATTCTGCTCTCCTAGATCAGTGGTTATTTGTTTTTCCGTGTTTGTTGAAAGATCGTAAAGATAAATATCATAATTACCGTTTCGCCTATCCGAATAAACAATGTTGTTTCCGAAAATTGCGGGCGTTTCTTGATCCGCCGAATCGGTTGTGATACGCTGCTCGATATTGGAAACCAAATTAAAAAGATAAATGTCCAAATTATTGCCTCTCTTGTCCGCGTAAACAATTTTATTTCCGGAAATCCTTGTCCGGCTGTAATCATCGGGCGGATCGGCAATAAATTCAACAGTTGAATTGCTTGAAATATTATAAAGATGATTTCCAAAAACAATATTATTACAGGAGATATCGGGAGAATCCCATAAACCGGGTCTTGGGCCGGAAAGTGTGCCAAATGAGTAAATTTTTTGCTTAGTATTATTTGTCAAATCATACAGATAATTCTCAACAGTAAGACCGCGAATGTCGGTCCAAACAATTTTATTTCCAAATATTGCGGGTGATAACTGATCGCCCGGTTCCGTGGATAGCGCTTGTTCCGTGTTTTCCGCAAACGCATTGCGAGATGTAACGCCGAGAATTACAAAAATAAATAAACTCAATATTCCCGCGACAAATAACCATGCAATGGAATAAAAAGCTTTTATTGAAATAAGACCATTTTTATAAAAGTTCATTTTTTCTTGCTCCATATTTACTCCCACCCCTTCCCTTGCCTGACCAAAAGCATCGGGGCGTCTAAGGGATTGGCCATCAGCTCTTTGACGATTTTTTCCATTCTGGCGCCTTGGGAACCCTTGACTAAAAGAACATCGCCCGGGATTATTTCGTCTTCTAAAAATTTGCCCGCGTCTTCCGGTTTTTCAAAGCGGAAAATTTTATCCTCGCTCATTCCGGCCTGGCGCGCCGCGCGCGCCGAATCTTTTGACCGCTCGCCGACCGTGGCCAAATAATCTACTCCTGTTTTAAAAACATGCTTTCCGATTTCTTCATGCATATTTTGCGAATCCCCTCCTAATTCCATCATATCGCCCAAAACAGCCCAAGTCCGCGCCTTGGGATATGCTTGTTTGAGGACGGTAATCGCTCCGCGCACCGCAATCGGCGAAGCATTATAGGTATCATCAATTATAATGGTATTTTTTATTCCCGGCAAAACTTTGAGCCGGCCGGGCGGAGGGATGAATTCGGACATTTGCTTGGCCGCGTCCAATGGATTCTTTCCCAAAGCTATCGCTACGGCAAAAGCGGCCAATAAGCTGTAAATTTGGTATTCGGCTAAAAGGTGATTTGTCTCAGCCGGTATCACTTTTCCGTCGTAATAAACCTTGAATAAAAATCCAACTCCCTCTGTTTTGCGCTGAATATCCGCTCCGCGAATATCCGCATTTTCGCCAAAGCCGTAAGTCATTACTTTCGCTTTGGTCAATTCGCGCATTTTATCAACCTTCTCATCGTCTCCGTTTAAAATAGCCGTACCATCCTGCGGCAAAACTTTTACCAAGGCGGATTTTTCTTTGGCAATATTTTCTTCGGTCAAAAAATATTCCAAATGCACGGGCCCAACCGCCGTCACAATACTGATCTTTGGCGCCGCAACATCAACTAATTTCTGCAAATCGCCGGGTCTGTCCGCGGCCATTTCCAAAATCAATGTTTTCGGATAATTTTCATCCGAGAGAGCCCTTCGTCCGGCCATAAACAAAAACAGCCAATTCACCAAAGAAGATCCGGGCGCTTCCTCGCCGATAACGGTCAGCGGCACGCCCAATTCATTGTTGTAATTTTTTATGCTCATGCGCGCCGTTTGCTTATCGTCAAGCACCGCGAATATCGCGTCTTTGGTCGCGGTTTTTCCAAAACTGCCCGTCACGGCGACAATTACCGGCTTATGCCGCGCAATGATTTTTTTGGCTTGGTTTAATAAAATATTTTCCAATAATCTACGCATAACAATCAATTGTTAAAAGTTAATAGTAAATACCTTGAATTACGAAATTCCTTGTCCGTTGTCATTGCGAGCCCCGAAGGGGCGTGGCAATCCCGCGATTTATCAGAGATTGCTTCGTCGCTCGGCTCCTCGCAATGACAAAAAGTTAGTTTCGCAATTCAAGAGAAATAGTCAAAAGTCATCTTGACGGCGGTATCTTTAAGTATTGTACCAGAAATTGGGCGATTTCGCCAAACAGCGGAGCGGCCGTGGATTCGGCGAATTTCACATCCTTCGGATTGTCAATCTTGGCCAGCATTACGAATTGCGGATTATCAATCGGCCCGTATCCGATGAACGACCCGATTGATTTGTCCGGATCATAGCCCGATCCTTTTTCTTTGGCCACTTGCGCCGTGCCGGTTTTGCCGCCTATGTAATAACCTTTTACTCCGGCGCGCTTGCCGTGTCCGTTTTCCACCACGCTCCCCAGCATAGCGGATATCAACAAGCTGGTCCTTTCCGAAAATACGCGCGTGCGGCTTTGATTTTGCGGATTGACAATTTGCCCGTCAGACCCTCTTATTTCTTTAATCACCGTCGGCTTTACCAAATATCCGCCATTGGCCATAGTGGCGTAAGCTCTAATCATTTGAATCGGCGTTGTCGTAATCCCCTGCCCGTAAGAAGCCGTAGCGATATAAATATCTTTATGTTTGGCAAGGGCTGTAATATTGCCCTTTGATTCGCCGGATAATTCAATTCCGGTCTTTTCTCCAAACCCCAACTGTCTTATGAAATTTTCAAGATTGATTCCGCCGACTTTATTGGCGACAAAAATTGCTCCGGTATTGACGGAATTTTCCAAAACTTGAGTCATTGTTTGTCTGCCGTACACTTTTCCATCCGCGTTTCTGATTGTGTATTTTCCTATGGTGACTGATCCGGTATCGGTATGAATCGTCTGCGGATCCACCAATCCTTTATCCAAGCCAGCGGCCATAGTAATCGCCTTGAAGGTTGATCCCGGCTCATAAGCTTGAAAAATCGCGGAATTATTGAAAAAGGACGCGTCTTCAATTTTTTGATATTCATTGGGATCAAAATCCGGATAAGAACAAATCGCCCAAATTTCTCCGTTTTTCGGATTCATCACGATTACCGCTCCTTTTTCCGCTCCGTGATTCAAGACCGCATCGCGCAATTTCGTGCAAGCGGTAAATTGAATCGTCCGATCAATGGTCAATACAATATCCGCCCCGTCTTTCGCCTCTTCAAAACTTTTATGGCCGGCGGCCGAAGCGGACGACAAAGCGAAAAAATCATTAAGATAGCCGGACTGGCCGGCCAGTATTTCATTCAAAGTCCCTTCCACTCCGTACTGCCCCGCCCTTTGCGATCCTTTGAATCCCAAAAATCCGACCGCGTGGCTGAAAACATTTTTTTCCGGATAAAATCGCATTGTTTCGGAACGCGAACCGATTCCTTTGAGACTCAATTCCATTATCCGGTCATTAATCTCGCGGACGACTTTTCTCTTCAATAAATGATAAGTCTCATTTTTATCAGACAGCGCGGTAAAAATTTCGCTCTCTTCCATTTCCAAAAACGGCGCCAAGGTTCTCGCCAAATTGTTCGGCTCTTTAATTCGCCTCGGGATCGCGTAAATCTCGTATTGCTCGTCATTGATGGCAACCGGATAAATTTCGCCCGAGGCTTTATTTTGCGCAAAAATCCGCCCTCGATCCGGGAACAGTTTTTTAAACACATCATACTGTTCCTGGGCAAGAGCGGAATAAACCGGATGTTGAATTACTTGAATGTAAATCAACCGCGACGCAATAATCGCGACAACCGCCACCGACAGCCATTTGATAATTATCAGCCGGTCAAATTTTTCCAAAGCGGATTTTCTCATCTGCCGCATAATGGGTATCAATCATCCGCCTAATAATAAAAATTATTTTCTAGCTACCGGCGAATCGGATTCAATATACTGCAAATTCTTAGGGACAGCCAGACCGAGCGCCTCGCCTTGAATTTTCAAAAGCTCTAAAGATTTTTTGGAAGCGATTTCAATTTCCAGGCGAGTATGCTCGCGCCGAATCTCGCGCAATCGTTCCCCATGAGTTTTTAATGCGAAATTTTTGGAGGCCAGGCTGTTGGCCAAAAAAATGTAAATACCGATCATTGCCAGAATTCCGGCCAAGATAATCAATCCAAGCTTTAGCCGTACGCTTTCATCGCGCAAAATAGCGACTTTGGCCGCGTAATTGGGTATTTGTTTTTGAGTCAGATAATAAAATTTAGACATCTTAGTTTTTGGTTTTATTTCCGCCAAAGGCGGATGCGCCTATGACGCAAATTTTCTCAATTACTCTTAATTTTGCCGATTGGGATCTGGGATTCTCGCCAACTTCTTTTTCAGACGGCACAATCGGTTTTTTTGTAATAATTTTCGCTTTTCCCTGTTTGGCAAAGTCGCGAAACCGCCATTTCACAATCCGGTCTTCCAAAGAATGAAATGAGATGATTGCCAATCTTCCCTGCGGTTCTAAAAACTCAATCGCTTGCGGAATTACGGCTTCCAAATTCCCTAACTCATCATTTACCCAAATGCGCATCGCTTGGAAAACTCGGGTCGCGGGATGGCGGCGCGAATATTCAAATTTTTTATAAAATGGGAGTACGGTAAGAATCAAATCTTTTGTTTTTATATAAGGATTATTTTTCCTCCTTTTTATTATTTGTTTTGCAATCGCCCGGGCAAATCGTTCTTGCCCGTACTCCCATATTTTTTTTGAAATTTCTTCTTCCCTGGCGCTATTTAAAAAATCAGCCGCCGTCTCGCCCTTGCTCTGATCAAGCCGCATATCAAGCGGCGCCTCCTCGTCCTGAAAAGAGAATCCGCGATTCGGATCGGCGATTTGAAAGCTGGAAAATCCCAAATCAACCAGAATCGCTTTCACTTTTTGAAATTCATTATCGTGAACTGTCTTTTCAAGATCACGGAAATTTCCGTGAATAAATTTCGCTCTATTTGGAAATTTTTCATCAAATTCTTTTTGTAAATCGTTTAATTTCGTCGGATCTATGTCAATGCTTAAAATCTTTCCGTTTGGTTTTGTATTTTCCAAAATCATCCGGCTGTGCCCCCCGCCGCCCAAGGTGCAGTCAATCGCATTGTCGTTCGGTTTCAATTCCAGCAACTCAATCACTTCGCGAAACAAAACAGGAATATGCATTACACCTCCAATTCTCCCAATGTTTCAGCTATGTCTTTGCTGTCTTTTTCCGTTCCGCTCTTGTAGCCCTCCCAGACCGATTCATCCCAAATTTCCAAACGATTGTACAGACCGGCCACTACCACTTGTTTTTTTAAAGAAGCGTATTTTTTCAAATAATCCGGCAATACGATCCTCCCCTGTTTATCAAGCTTCACATCCATCGCGCCTGCGAGCATTAAACGGCTGAAAGCCCTGGTATTGGCGCGCGCTATAGGGAGCTTAGAGATTCTTTCAGCCAGCTTTTCCCATTCTTCTTTGGTGTAAAGAGATAAACAATTATCAATTCCTCGCGTCACCACCGCTCCTTCGGCCAAAATATCCCGAAATTTTACCGGAACGGCCAATCTCCCCTTTTCATCTATAGAATGCTGATATTCGCCAATAAACATACCCGGTAGTAGAAATTCGACAATTATTTTCCAATAATTTTATATTTACTATTGAATCAATTTCTATCCTAATATTTGTTTTCCTATCTTACTCGCCCGCACGGTGAAGTCGAATTTTCACTACCGGGCATAATTTGAATGTTATCCACCTATTTAATCACTTATCCCCACTTTTATCCACTTTTATATACCGTATATCCATTTTACTCCACTTTAATGCAAAAGTCAACCATATCTGCCCATACTTGCCAATTAAATATTTTATTGGCTAAAATTAGGTAAATTTATTAATGAACAGTATTTTAAAAATAAAAAATAAGAGCAGAAATTGCTCTTAAAATCAAGTACTTGTGGATAACTTTTTACTCTATTTCATTTTTGGCGCCGTGATATCCGGCGGGCGGCCGTAAAATGGCTGAATAATTTTCGGGTGCTTCATTTTTCTTAATTTAACAATCCCCTTTTTGATTAAATCTTCAAAACTTGCTGTTTCCTGCCGCGAAAATCCGACGGCCGGAATTGACATAATATTCGCCCAAGTATTTACAATACTCAAGCTCGTTCTGATGGAAGTAAACGATCCGGGACCGGTCACGGTAATGATTCCCAAAATATCTGAAAAACCGAGCTTTTGCTTTTTTAAAAAATCGCTTATTCGTTTTAATAACTTGATATTGCCGATAAAAAATTTTATTTCTTGTTTTGCGATGATTTCTCCATCAGCGCCGGCCAAAGCCAATACCGCCTTATTGATATCAACAGCTTCCATCGCGAAATACGCTTTTTTATTTTGATTATTTTTCATAATAGCTTAGACCGTTAAATAATCCGTCAATTTGTCATTGCGAGGAGCCAAGCGACGAAGCAATCTCTCGCGTTTTGGCTGATATACTGGATTGCCACGCCCCGCTCGAGCGGGGCTTAGCTAATGACAAGAGTAATTAATCAACGCTCTCAATAGCTAACGAACCAAAAAAACTTGACTATAGCCGCTTCTTAAAATTTGATAAATCCTTTTTATTTCATTTTCCAAAACCTCTCCGGTTTTTTCCAGTGAGTGAACTTTGCCGGGTTCGTAAGTCTCCCGCTTGGCGTCAAAATGAATTTTTAAAAAAAGGCCTTGCGGGCCGGTCTCAAGATAAATATGCAAGCGCGGAAACGGCAAATTGCCGGTCCGGCGCACAAAGCTTAATTTACCTTCAAAATTTTCATGCGGGCTGTAACCGAGCCGCCGCATCAAAACCACCTCATTCTCAACAATCGGATCGGAAACAACCAAACGCATAATTATTTTTAATTAAAATTCCAATTTTATTTCAATCCCTTGTCCACCAACGCGATTATCAAACCGACCACGGCCGAAACAATCGCTATCACCCACATCCGCATCGTAATACTGGACTCATGCCAGCCTAAGGCCTCGTAATGATGGTGCACCGGAGTGGAGAGAAAAACCTTCTTTTTGAAAAACTTTTTGGAAATTGTCTGAATAATCACGGAGCCGGATTCCAAGACAAAAGGCAATCCGATGATGGGTAAAAGCAAGACCGAATTGGTGAGCATAGCCACTACTCCCAAAGTCGTGCCCAAGCTCATCGCGCCCGTATCGCCCATAAAAAATTTGGCCGGATAAATATTGAACCAAAGAAAGGCAAGAAGCGCTCCGCTGATCACGCCGCAAAAAGCGGCCAATTCGTATTTTTGCTGGGCAAAAGCGATCCCGCCGAAAGCCGCGAAAGACGCGAGCAAAGTGCCGCCGGCCAGGCCGTCCAATCCGTCCGCTTCATTGACTGAAAAAGAAGTGGCGACAATAATAAAGATGAATATGGGAATATACCACCAGCCGATTTCAATATCACCCATAAAAGGAATGTGGATCTGGCTCCATTCCAGCTTGAAATAAAACCACCAGGCCGCGACAATGGCGATTATCGCGTAAATGGCAAGGCGGTACCTCATCATTAATCCGCCGCCTTTTGGTCCGATTTTCCTGATATTGAAATAATCATCTATGAATCCGACAATGGCCGATGCGACCAAGACTCCCAAGGGCAGCCTGGTCTGCTCCCTGGTCAAAAAATCAAGCTTTCCCAAGGAGCTTTCCGGAAATAAATTATTGATTCCGGAAAAAAGCATGGCCAAAGCCAGGGCGGTCACCCAAATCAAAAGCCCGCCCATAGTCGGCGTGCCGGATTTTTTCTGATGCAGTCTGGAAAAAATCGGAGCGCTGGCTTCGTCTCTGATCTGCTTGCCCATCCTAAAGCGGCTCAAAAAATTGGTAAGCAAAGGCGTCCAGCTTATGGCCAGCAAAAATGACAGCGTCGTCAGGATAAAAATTTTGATTACCGAGGGCTCGACCATGGCCGTGATATTTGACATACCCGGTAGTAGAAATTCGACAATTATTTTATAATATTTTTTTGTTTAATATCAAATTAATCTCTTTAAATACTTTTTCTTTTGCTTTTTTATCTCTGCTTGCCAGTGAGGTTAAGTCGAATTTTCACTACCGGGCATATCGTTATCTGTTCAAAAAAATTATGTAGAAAATCGCCAAAACAAACAACGCTAAAATGCTCGCATTGAAACAGGCTACCAGCCGGCTGATAAACAAATCGCCTTTTTTAAAAAATCTCGCGCTGAAAAATGTGTTAATCGCAAAAAATATCAAAGCGGCCAAAACATAAATATGCATCTCGCTCCTAAGGCCGGCTCGGTCAATTCCCGTATAAATGTTATAATGAAGGGAAATAAAATCCAAATCCTTGGGAAGCAAAAGCTCAATCGCTCCCAAAGCCAGCGCTAAAAGCAAAATACTTGCAATAAAACACCAAAATAAAATAGAGTCATTCAAATAGCCGGGTTTCTTTATTTTTTCCGCCAAAGGCGTGCTCCCGAGGCGCATCCGCCTTTGGCGGAGATCAGCCTCGGGCTGAATTTTTAAAAAGTTTCTAACAAACAAAATGGGCATATCAAACCTTGACAAAATCAAAAATCCAACATTGGCCCGTTATTCTTTTTGGATCGGGCTTGTGCTCCTTATTATTATACTAGGATTTGTCCAAATTTCAAGTCTGCTCGCGGATTCGCAAACAGTTGATGAAGGGCCGCATATTTTGGCCGGCTACTCATACTTGAAAACCGGAAAAATTTTGCTAAATCCGGAGCACCCTCCATTACTTAAGGCATGGTCCGCTCTTCCCCTTCTCATCCTAAATCCCGATCTGCCGGAAGAAGTGAAAAACGCGGCCGATACGAAGGCCGAATTGGACCAATGGGGGCTTTCTTATGAATTCCTTCATAAAAACCGCGTCCCGGCCGATACAATTATTTTTTGGAGCCGCCTGATGATGGTAATTCTTGCAATCCTCGGAGCAGTGGGTATCGCTCTGATTGCGAGAATATGGTTTGGAAATTTGGCCGGCATCTTCGCATTTATACTTTTCGCTTTTGATCCCAATGTCTTGGCGCACGGGCGATTGGTAACCACCGATGTCGGATCAGCCATATTCATATTTTTCGCCGCTTATGCGTTTTACTTATTTTTGAAAAAACCGACCGCTCTGCTCGCGATCGGTTCGGGCGGTGTTTTCACCTTGGCTTTGGCTGCCAAATTTTCTTCTCTTACGCTTTTACCGGTATTTTTAATTTTATTTGCCATAAAATTAATCAAGGAGAAAAGCGATTTGAAAAAATATCTAAAATTAATTCCATTGTTCATCCTTACGGCTTTCATCGCTCTTTGGACAATATACGGATTCAATATTGAAAAGCCGATAAACGATCCGAAAGTTAAGCAATTATACGAGCGAAACGCAGAGCTTTTAAAAGATCCGAGCGCCTATCAAGATTCAAATGGAAAAAATTATTGGCTGGCGCGCTTTGTTATTCACACATTTGATCCGAGAAAACAGCCGGGCATTGGGCTGAAATGGGCCGCGGACAATGTTTCCGTTCCGGCTTACCGCTATTTCAGGGGTTTGTCTGATTTTTTGGCGCATAGTTATCGCGGACATTATGCTTATTTGACCGGCCATATTTATGAAACGGGCGTTTGGCAGTATTTTATAATCGCCTATTTAGTCAAAAGTCCGATTCCGCTTTTGATTTTACTCGCTTTCTCGTTCTGCGTTTTCGCGGTTATTCGGATGCGCAAAAACAATTTTCCTTTGGCCGGTTATGCGCTGATTATTGCGCCCGCCATTTACTGGCTGATCAGTATCAAATCAAGCATAAATCTCGGCATCAGGCATCTTATGCCCATTTATCCTTTCTATGTCGTAATGATCGCCGGCGCCATTTTATTGATTATTAAAAATTCGCCAAAAAAATATCAGATTTTTACTAAAATAATATTTGCCATTTTGATGATTTGGTTTTTGGCTGAATCGGCAATAATCTATCCGCATCATCTATCGTATTTTAATGAACTGATCGACGGACCTAAAAACGGCCACCAATATTTACTGGATTCAAATATTGACTGGGGGCAGGATTTCTTGCGCCTTAAAGAATATATAAAAAATAAAAACCTTGATTCGGTATATTTGCGGTATTTTGGCAAAATCGATTGGAATTATTACGGCATAAAGGGGTATGCTGTCCCAACCACAAATGATGTTTTAAAAAATGGATTACCAAGCGGTATCGTAATAATCAGCCTTACTCCTCTTTTCTTGCTCAATCACGAAGAATTTTCCTGGCTTTTGAATTACGCGCCCTCCGACCGCATTGGCTACTCAATGCGGGTGTATGATTTTCGGAAATAACTTTATTTGATATATTTGATGATGTATTCGCAATATTCTTGATAATCGCGAATGTCATTTTCAAGATCTTCAAAAAGACGAGAAAGATCAATTTCCTCATATTCGTGAACAAGGCGATTGCGCAAGCCCGCCGATTGAGCGATCCGCTCGGCAAATTGTTTTGGAAAAATCTGAAGATTTGACAGCTTTATGAACGACTCAAAATAGTCGTTTGGCGGAAGCGATCCTGAAGCAACCACCAGATGATTGTTTATGTCAACGGCCGTATCAACGATCAACTGAAGATCTCTTTCCGCTGTGCGAAAATTTCTTTTATCGCCGACAAATTCTTCAAAGGAAATTTTCGCAATTGGTTTTAGCTCCTCGAGATAGCTTAAGATATGTTCAATCTTGCGCTTGATAAGAGCCGCGTCAATCCCGGACATATAGTTTTTTCTGAATATATTGATCTTGTAAATTTAAGAATTTTTTATGATCCATCAGCCGTTTTAAAGCGTACATTTTACGCTCTTGGAATCGCTTGGGATCGCCGCAAAGCAATTTACCTTCAAAATACGATCGTTGAAGAAGCAACGGGTCGGCGTAAGATAATTCCGTAAGATCAACGCGCGTGCTCGAAATATCAAAAAGATGCGCCAAATCGGAAGTAAGTTTGGCGTACTGTTCTCGCGACAAACGGTTCTTTGATTCAATGCCAAAATCAATATCGCTTGTCGGACGAGCCGTCCCTTTTACTTGCGACCCAAATAAAAAAATTTGCGTAATTCCGTATTTTACGGCAATTTTCATCAATTGATTTTTCTGCGATGCTGTAACTTTCATATACGATTATGCTATCACAAAATCAAGAAAAGAGCAATCTCGCCGAATTTATCTGACAGAAATTTAAATTAAACGCTTTGCGTCGTAATGTCGTATATGTGACGATCGTTTTATATACGACATTATTTTTTTCGCTCGCTTGCCTGTTATTTCGGCCCGTGGTCGCGGATCTTTTTATTTTTTGTCAACACTAAGACATCTTGATCCATTGTTTCATTCTTTTGATTCTCTTGCTCAATAAAATCCTTCCAATCTCCGAGAAAAAAATCAAAACCGAAAGATCCGGCAAGTTGTTTTATTTTCTCGGTTGAATGAAAATATTTCAGAGTTTCAGCGCCTTCAAGATAGCCGCCGTCCGGATCGCCTGATACTTTGAAAAACTTGGCTGTGAAATTATCACCGTCCTTTAGCGTGCGGGTTTCGTTATCGGGGAATTGTTCGCCATTATACAAAAAACGGGCATTAGTTGAATAACTTCTTAATTCCGGACTCGTACTTCCGATTGTGGCGATGAGCTTTCCACCTTGCGCCAATTTTGCAGAGAGCGCCTCAAACAGCGCGTCAAGATCATTAATATGATCGATGGTATATTTCATGACGGCAATGTTAAGTTTTTCATTTTCAAGGCCGCGCAGATATTCTAAAATGTCGCTTTTAATGAAAGTGATAGCATCTTTTCTATTTTTATATTTTTCGTTTGAAATGTATTTTTTTGCCAATTCAAGCATAAGAGGCGAAATATCAACCCAATCCATGTGTCCATACTCGCTTAACAATTTGCTGAAAAATCCGTCATATCTATCAGGGTGCGCGCCGCCCCCTAACTCCGCAGAATAAATCGGGACTTTTATATCGGCAGTTTCTTGAACCAGTATGGCGTCGACAATACGAGCGACTTTAAAATTTTTTTCATTCTGCTCAAGTTCAGCGAATTTTTCAGCGATTTCCGGCGAAAAATACATTTCGAGCCCCTTATGGTTACTGGATGAATTTTGCGGTTTTATTTCAGGATTCATAAAAAAAGATAAAAAAATATTTGGTATTTCCGATAACTGTTTTTCAGTATACCCCTCCGACAAATTTGGTCAATAGACAATGGCGCATATAGTCATAATGATCAAAAAAAACTGCGTAATTTTTTCCGCAAAGAATCTTGCTCTTTTGTAAATCCAGTGAAGCGGCAAATTTTCAAAATAAAATGTCGTACATTAGACGATCGT
>Ga0209542_10013746_pt1 | contig 13885 bp, 13 predicted proteins | sample RifCSPhighO2_01_FD_184028 | JGI IMG/M metagenome (GOLD analysis project Ga0209542, IMG submission 184028) | Soil microbial communities from Rifle, Colorado - Rifle CSP2_plank highO2_0.1 (SPAdes) (version 2) | ecosystem: Environmental > Terrestrial > Deep subsurface > Rock core/Sediment ...
GTCGATCAGTGTCCGAAGGATTGAAGTAAACCACATCATCGCGACGGTGAGGCGGGACGCTCCGGAGGACTTCTTCAACTAAACTACCGTGAGGGTCAATCACGCATACCCCGTGGCCAGCGGCAATGTCTTGCCGAGCCATGTTGGCTAAAAGTACCGATTTGCCGGTACCGGTCATACCGATCATGTAAACGTGCCGGCGGCGATCATCGGGTGCTAAATAAATGTTACTCACGCTACCTCGGTAAGCATTTTGTCCCAACAACAATCCTTCCTGCGGTAAATTCGGCGGCGCCGGTAATTTTTTAGCCAGCAGCCAGCGAATGTTGGGGGTATCGAGAAACGGCGTTGGTAAATGAAAAATGCTGGCCAGCTCTTCAGTATTCAAAACCATCCCCTGGTATTCGCGAAAATTACGGTAGATAAAATCGGCGGCTAACTTATCTTTATCCTCGGTGATAACACGAAAGCTGTTGCCATACTGATAGTAGTTAAACTGGCTGAATGCATCGGCAACATTCCGAACGTAATTTTGCGCCGCCGCTTCAGTCTGCCCCGAAGCGATGATTCGAATATTACAATCGAGTCCGGCTTTAGCGGTTTTACCCTCGAGCCCCGAGACCAGCTCTTCTTGGACCGAAACCTGCCGGGGCGGCTGAGGATTAGCGCCGGGCCGGTCATCGCGACGCTTGGCGGGCTTGAACAGCTGACCGATTGCACCTAATATCGAACCGCTCGTTTCTGAAAGCGCTTCTTTGAGGGTTTTACCCGATCGCAACAAGGTGGCGACTCGTGAACCACGGGTATGCCATCGTTTATGAGCAGACCGGGCAATAATCTGGATCGCCACCCCGTCACCGGGCTTTACTTGGCTTAAAGAGTTGGCCAGCGCGTTGAGCGGATCGGTGTTGAGTCGGCGGTAGGTGTTGATCGGAAAAATACTTGGTTGCGTCAGCTTCAAGTAAGCAGTTTTAACTGCCCCCTGCGGTGCAAACACATTGTAGTCTTCGACCTCGGTGACATTGGCTTCCGGGTACTGGGCCAACAGCTGCTGCTCAATGTGCGTCCGCAAGTGCTGCGGTGCGGCGACGTAAAATGAAATCAGTCCGGCGTGCGAGACGATCTCAAACGAAAAATGATCGTTGCGCCCGAATAGCCAGGCGTAAAAACCACGCTGAGCCCGCATTCCGCCAAGAGTGGCCAACCAGCTTTCAGCCAATGAAATTTGATTCCTGATCGTTTCAATGGTCTCTTCGTGCTCCTCGGCATCAGCCGACTCTTTCGGCACGGTCACCAACAGAATAACTTTTTGAAAGGCGGCGAATGTCACTCGCCGGCGATGCAGCAGCAACCGAATAAAAAAAAGTAACCCGAACAGTAGTACAATCAGAGTTACCAGATCCAATACGATATAAAATATCGCCGAGCCGGCAATTGAGCTAAGCGGCAGCGCGCCAAACGGTCCACTTTGTTGCGGTAAACCGACCTGAATCTGAAGCATGGTAATTATTGGGGCGGCTTGGAGGTCAGCCGCATAATTTTATCGGTTTTTATTTTTGCCTCCTGATTGATAAATAATTTATTGACTCCCGGAATAATTTTAAGCCAAGCGATAATCAGCTTGAAAATCGCCCGAGCGCGCACTCGCGACCGGCCGAGGAGCTGCTCGATTTTAGCGGCGGTCTGTTCTCCGGTAACTTTAAACTCCTGTCGCGCGTCTTCGTCCATTTTAAAATAAAAATCAGCCAAATCCTGCTCAAGAATCGTCTCGATTTCGAGCAGCTGCTGGCTTTTTTGAAGGACGGCTACTGACGCTGGCGGGGTTGGAAGCGGCGGCGGAGCAACCCGCTCCAGTCGATCACTGGCTGGCTGGTCGTGTTGTTCAACTGTTACCCGTTCGGGTGTCTGTTCGTGTTCTGGTTGCCGAGGCGCTTGCTCCCGACGCTCCTGTTTTTTATAAAAATCGCTTAGCTGTTCATGTGAAGTTGCCATAGTTATTTTATTATACCACGAAACGTGCTATCATACGAATGTATGGCCAACATTCAACGATCCGAATTCAAACACTTTACCTGGACCAACATTACCGATTTTGACGACGCAACAGCGGTGAAATTACAAGAGGAATATCGGTTCCATCCGCTTGATATCGCCGACTGTTTGTCGCAGTCACAGCGCAGCAAGCTTGATGCCTACGACAAATACACTTTTCTGGTAATTTTATTTCCCCTCTACAATTACGAAACTCGAGAAATCCAAGCAGTAGAACTCGATATTTTCATTTCAACCAAATACATTATCACCATTAGCGATGGTACTCTGAAAATATTTAACGACTTTTTCGATCTGCTTCGATTACACACCGACCTGCGCAACCAGTACGAAGAAAAATCGCCGGAAAAGCTGCTTTATGAGATGCTCCACCGGCTATTCCTCTATGTCTTTCCGATTGTTGATCACCTGTATATGGACTGCAATAAAATCGAACAAGCAATTTTTTCCGGAAAAGAAAAACGCATGATTTCCGAAATTTTACTCATCCGCCGCAATATCACGGACTTACGAAAAATTATGCAGGTCCATAAAAACGTCGTTCAAAAAGCAATTATTACGTTAAAGGATGCGCCGTTGTATATGATGAAAAAAACTGACGCCTACTACGAAAGCTTGGTGGATACCACCAAGGAAATCTGGGTCAATCTCGAAAACTTGCGTGAACGCATCGAGGCTTTGCAGCAAACCAACGAATCGCAAATTTCGTTCAAGCTCTCTGACATCATGCGCATTCTCACCATTATTTCAGTTATCACTTTCCCGGTAACGCTTCTAGCGACGTTGTTCGGGATGAATACGGTCCGCTCGATGCCATTTATCGAAAGTGATCTTGGCTTCTGGTATATCTTGGGAATAATGGCGGTAATTATTACAACGATGCTGACTATTTTCCGCCGCAAAGGCTGGATGTAAAATAGCTATAAAAAAAATACCGCCTTTCAAAGCGGTATTTTTTTTATTTCAACTCAACTGTGTTGGTACGAAAATTTTGCCAGCGCCCGCGCCGATTCAGGCCGACTGATTGCTGCGCAGGATTTCTTCATCTCGGCTAACTTTTTTTCATCGCCTGCCAGCGTGACAATATGACTGATAATCTCATCGATGCTCCCCGCCCGCAGCGCAGCGCCTTTGGCTGCCAGGTATGAAACATTATCTTCTTCCTGGCCGGGAATGACTTTATGAATCACCATCGGCAGCTGCTTGGCCATGCACTCCGAGACGGTTAATCCGCCGGCTTTGGAAAAAATTACATCAGCGGCGGTCATGAGTTCGTGCATATTCGAGACAAACCCGAACACTTTCACATTTTTATCGCCGGTGATATCCGTCTGGTCAAGCGCGGCTTGCAACTGTGTGTCGCGACCGGCCACCACCATGATTTGCGCTTCACGGCGCTGCGTTCTGACCTGGCGGATAATTTTGACCATCTCACCGTACCCGAACTGTCCGCCGACAATCAGCAGCGTAAATTTATCTGGATCAAAGCCATTGGCAGCGGCAATTTTTTTGCGATCAATTGTGGCCGTAAATTTAGGCTCTATTGGGATACCCGTAACAACAATGTGCTCTCGTTTAACTTGGTAGTTGACTAAGCACTTGGCCACATCATCGGTTGCGACAAAATAAAAATTAACTTCGGAATCAACCCAATAGCTATGGCAGCCAAAATCGGTTAAAACCATTGATGAAGGGATGTCGATGACATCGCGCCGCTTCGAGTGAGAAATAATGTGCATCGGCAACGGATGGGTCGAGATGATAAAATCAGGCTTGAACTCTTTGATAAAAGTAATAAAGCGCTTCTCAATCGCCCACTGCGATAAAACAGTCGGCAGTTTCTGACGCGACGGATTATTAAATATTTTATACAAACGTCCCCAGAGCGCTGGCTCATTCGTGCTGAGCCAGTTGTACCCATCAACAAAGACTGTCCGGTAAAAACGATTGGCGTAGTCTAAAATATTAACATTTTTAACTTCAACATCGCGATATTCGGTTTGAAAAACTTCCGTCACCGCTTTGGCGGCTGTCACATGGCCCATCCCGCCGGTGGCGTGCACAATCAAAATGCGTTTGCTCATGATTTTCTGATTTTTTTAATAATAAATCCCTCAGCCGTATCGTCGATTGCAAACCCGCGCTGTTCAATCTGGTCGCGAATCTTATCGGCTTGCGTAAACTCCTTCTCGGAGCGCAGCATACTGCGCTGTTCGGCCATCAGTTTGACATCTGGTGGTACCAACACCGATTTCACCTTATCCAACCCCAGTCCAAAAATTCGGTCAAAGTCACTCAATGTTGAGCGCTTGTCGGCATCGGTCAATCCTGAATCTTTTAGCACTTCCCACGCCAGCGCCAGCGCTCGTGGAGTATTTAAATCATCGTTGACCGCCGAGATAAACTGCTCTTGGTAGTTTTTATCAACTTGGCCGCTCTGCGTCCCTAAGGCAGCGGTTGCATCAAGTAAATTGTATAGTCCCTGCTGAGCCGCAAGCAACGAATCCCAAGAAAAACTTAGCTTTTGTCGGTAGTGCGCGCTCAAAACTAAATACCGATACGCGATTGGCTCAATACCTTTGTCGATAACTGTTTGCAGCGTGATGAAATTACCCTCGGATTTGCCCATGCGCGCAGAATCAACATTCAAAAATTCGCCGTGGACCCAGACATTAACGGTTTTTTTTCCAATCGCCCCTTCGTTTTGGGCAATTTCATTGGTATGGTGAACGGGAATATGATCCACACCGCCGCAGTGAATATCAAAATGGTTACCAAGATATTTCATTGACATTGCCGAGCACTCGATATGCCACCCTGGAAACCATTTTCCCCACGGTGAATCCCAGACCATCACGTGATTTTTATTGTCCCCGACCGCTTTAATCCAGAGGGCAAAATCGCTCGGATGCTTTTTTTCTTCGTTAACCGCCACCCGCGCACCGGCCTGCAACTGAGCTTGCTGCAAATTGGCTATTGCACCATACGTTTTAAATTGAGCGGTATCAAAGTACAAACCATCGGCCGTCTGGTAGGTATAGCCGTTTTTTTCAATTTGTTTAATCAACCTAATCATTTCGTCAACGTGTTTTGTCGCCGGCGTCCATTGATCGGGCGGCAAGATACTGAGCGCAGCAATGTCGTGTTTGAATGCGTCGGTGTACTTGTCCGCTAATTTCAATAAACTCTCTCGTGAAGCGTCAAGTCCTTCGCGCTTGAGCGCTTTCATCATTTTATCCTCACCTTCATCAGCGTCGGAAACCAAATGGCCAACATCGGTGATATTCATCACGTGCGTAACCGCGTACGCATTGTACAGCAGCGTTCGTTTTAAAACATCTTCAAAAATATAGGTCCGTAAATTTCCGATGTGCGCAAAATCATACACCGTCGGTCCGCAGGTATACAGACCGACATGATTGGCTTTGAGTGGCTTAAATTCCTCTTTTTTCCGAGTGAGGGTATTGAATAGCAATAATTTATTCATGGCCACATTGTAGCAAATTCATTGACAAATTGGCAAAAAGCACCCGGCGGTTACCAGTCGCTTCAACTAAAAAAGCTTAGTAGCATGCTACTAAGCTGAATTGGTGCCAATGATCATTCTCAAACTGCGCGCGGTTTTATAAACAGCGATTGCTCCCGAGACAACCACCAGCCACGCCAGCGCATTTGCCAGTGGCAGCAGGTTGGGAAATAAACCCAACAAAACGCTGCAGCTGGCAATAGTCATGGTCCACTTGGCAAATGGGTTGGTCGGTACTTCCCGGCGGTTAATCCGCCAGTAGTTAATCAGCGTGATTACCAGCGTGATTACCACCGAGCTGCTGCCAATCCAGACCAGTACTCGGTCACGCGGCCAAAATTCGACTACCGCGATGGGTAGCAGCAGTAGCCGATCAGCAAACTTGTCGAGGACCGAGCCTACCGATGAACTAGTGTCCAGTGCCCGAGCGACAATACCGTCAAACAGATCAAGTAAGGCTGCAAAACCAATCAACGAAAAAAGTATTGCTCGATTAAGTTGGTCGTAGCGCCAGTCAATCCAACTTAAGTACGCAATGACCCCCAGAGCAATACAAGCACGATAGATGGTCAGCGCATTAGCTGACAGTAACCAGTGCCGCGGCCAATGCTGTGAAAACCACGGCAGTAGTAGCCGCTCCTTGCTCGACACGACACCATCCATTATTTTGATGATTATCCGCTCAATCAGGCTGGCAAACCGCTCCAGTAAAGACAACTTGGTCATGATTGTAACCTCCTTGAAAGTCAATGAACTGTCTGCAACCTAGCAAAAAAAGGCGCTGTGGTCAACGCCCGAGCATACGATAAAAATACTATTCAAAATTTACCAGCCTTCGTCCTGACGAACGAGTAGTTCGGCGGCACGCTGCGGTTCAGCCATTAATTCTTTGACAATTTTTTCCATTCGAACCGCCTGTGAGCCTTTCACCAGTAACACATCACCCGACCTGATTCTGTCCTGCAAAAAACGTCCCGCTGATTCGCTATCCATAAATGAAAAACATTGTTCCAACGACATTCCTTGCTCAACAGCGCCGCGAATAATATCACGGGCAATCTCGCCAACGGTAACCAGGCAATCAGCGCCGTACTCGAAAGCCGCTTGGCCAATCTCGCGGTGTGCGGCTTCGGTGTAACTACCCAATTCACGCATGTCGCCCAAAACCGCGTACTTTTTTGCGCCAGGAACAACTGAAATTTTTTGCAGCTGGTAGAGCGCCTTGCGCGCTGCCAGCGGCGAGGAGTTGTAGCTATCATCAATAATCAACGTCTGCTTAATGCCGGTAATAACGTGCATCCGACCCTTTGGCGGTTCAAACTGTTTGAGCCGATCGGCAATCGTGTGCGGATTTACCCCTAAAACCAAACCGACCGCGGCTGCCGCCAAAGCGGTGTACACCAAATGTTCACCCAAAACCCGCGGCAGCAACACCGGGGTGGTACTGCCCTGGTAGTGCAATTTGAAGCTGATCCCCTGAATGGTTGAGATGTCTTGGTATTCAACGTCATGGCTAATGGCAATTGAGCTGGCCCGGACATCCGCAGTAGGCTGCAAGCCAAACATAACTATCGATCCTTTTCCCCGCTGCCGCATCGCCACCACCCAATCATCGTCACTATTTAAAACCGAAAAACCGTTTTTTTTCACCGCGCTGACCACTGTCCCCTTCTCTTTGGCCACCCCTTCGATTGACTTAAAATACTCCGTATGCGCCGGCGCCACGTTAGTGACTACCGCCACATCAATCGGCACAAAACTGGTTAAATATTTAATATCTCCGGGATGGTCAGCCCCCATCTCTAAAACCAGCAGCTGTGGGTATGAGCGACTGCGAACCAAAATCAAAGAAAGCGCCTGCAAAAAAATCCCCAGCCACCGAATCGGTGAGCGCCGGCCGGCTTCAGCGCCGATAATTGAAAGCGGAATGCCAAACTCGTTATTATAATTTTTTAAATTTTTTCGGACCGAAAAAGACCCCTCGACAACAGCGTAAATCGCTTGGACCGTTGATGTTTTACCGACACTACCGGTAACCGCGACGACTCGTGGCTGATATTTGCGCAGAATCCGGATCGCGCACCACCGCAGCATCAGTTGAATAATTTTTTTCAGCATTAGCATAGTTACATTAGTAGTCTGGCGGAATCTGGTAATAGTCTAACAGATAGCTGGCAATCTGACTAAACAGCGGCGTGATGGTGTCCGAAGCAAACCGAACCCCCTGGGGTTTATCAAGACGGATGGCGATGACAAATCGCGGATTAGAAATTGGCCCGAAACCCATCACCGAATGAATGGTCTGATTGCTGTACCCACCTGAAGCACCAGGAATCAAAGCCGTGCCGGTCTTAGCCGCTAAGTAGTACCCTTCAACCTTTGCTTTCCGGTCATAACTGTCTTCCACCACTGAAGTGAGCATACCGGTAATAATCGTGGCAGTCCGTTCAGAGATCGGCTGCCTAATTTTTTTCGACTCGGTGATAATCGGCTCTTTGCCGGGAATAATTTTTTCCGCCACGATGTAGGGCTGCATTAACCAACCGCCGTTCGCAACCGCCCCGTAGGCGGCGGCTAGCTGAAGCAGCGTGGTAGTTAAACCATGGCCATACGAAGCGGTCATGTAGAATACATCGGCATCTTTATCCAGGGGGCTGATATTACCGGCGACTTCGGTGTCGAGTTCAATCCCAGTCAACTCGCCAAAACCAAACCGCTTCACGTAGTCACGAAATGTTTTACGGCCAATGCTTTCAGCGGCAAATATCGCGCCGGTATTCAGCGACTGCTGTAAAACGGCAGTCATCGTCTGGACGCCGTGAGCTTGATTGTCAAAGTTTCTAAGCGTATAGCCGGCGACTTTAACCTCGCCAGTATCTTCATACGTTGTGGTTGGCGTAATTTTACCTTCATTGATAGCCGCCGCCATGGTAATCGATTTGAAAACTGAGCCGGGCTCGTAGGGATGAAAAATCGCCGGATTATTGAAAATATTAATATCTTTGACCTCGCCGTACTTTTCAGGATCAAAATCCGGATAAGCACACATCGCCAAAACCGCGCCGGTGGTTGGTTCTAAAATTACCACACTCCCCTTTTCAGCGCCAAAGTATTCATAAAAGTGTTTGAGCCGTTCACACGCATAAAACTGAATTCGCCGGTCAATAGTCAAAACCAAATCAGTGCCGTCTTGGGCCGGCTCGAGTTGTCGTGGACCAATGGTAATTAACGCGCCAAACGCATCTTTGACCGATTTGAGTAGCCCCGAACTGCCCGATAGCTCCTCATTAAAATACCCCTCGAGGCCGTACAGGCCGACCCGATGGTCGTCTGTAAAGCCGACATACCCGAACAGGTGCCCACCGAGATTTTTCTCCGGGTAGTACCGGTAGCTCTCCGGTGTCCAGCCGATACCGGCTAAACCAAGCGCTTTGATCTGATCGACCTGCTGCTGACTTACTTTCTGTTTAATCGGCTCATACGGATCGTCGGCTTTCGACAGCTTTGGCAACAGCGCTTTCCACTCCTCTTCGGTCAGCCCCAGAATTGAAGTAATCGAATCGATGACGTTGCTCGGACTTTCAATTTTGCTCGGTTCCGCATAGACCAAATAGTAATCCCGGTTGGTAACCAGCGGGTGTAAATCGCCGTCCTCACGAACATATATCGATCCACGTGAGGGCAACAAATTACGGTAGACTTCCTGGCTGTCGCTGGCCAGCGCCTCGTAGTACGGGTGCTGCAAAACCTGCAACGAAAAGAGCCGCAGCACGATAACTGCAGCGAATACAAAAATAAAAACGGTCAATGCCGTAATCCGACCGGTCCCCAGAGCGGGTTGATCGGTTTCAAATTTACTTTTCGCAACCGCGATTGCGTGTTGCTTCATTACCCTAACAAAAATCTTTTATCGAATCTTTTACCGTGCTGCCGCTACTACCACTGGTGCCGCGTTGATGAAATCAGCTTTGCCGACAGCGACCATATTGAGCTCAGCAACTTTATTTTTGATACTTTCAAGGGATTCGAGCTCAGCGGCTGCGAGCTGAAGCTGCTGGTTTTGCTGGCGCACTTCCTTAATCTGCGATTCGAGCTCACGGATCTCATACCCTTTTGTTGCTAAACTGTTGACTTGGAATAGATACACTGCCACTGCCACAACCACAAACCCAATCAGCGTCAAATTAACGACCGGAACAGCGCCTTGGTTAGCCGGCAGTTGGGGACGCGCCGAACGTGTTTTAAAACTTGCCATCATATTTTTATTTTAGTTTTTATTTTAAATTGCGTGTTTAGTTTTTTTCCGCCACTCTCAGTTTGGCGCTGCGGCTCCGCGGATTCTGAAGCTGTTCGGCCTCGGTTGGTACGATCGGCTTTTTGGTAACTAGTTTGATTGTCGGCCGTTTCGCTGTTCGACCCGAGGGCGTTTCAGGCGCGGGTCGGTAGGCTTGAGCTGCCTCGCGAAATACGTTTTTAACAATTCGATCTTCCAGCGAATGGTAGCTGATAACAGCGATTCGGCCGCCTAACTTCAGTAGCTCAAACGCGTCGGGTACGGCGGCCGCAAGGTTTCCAAGTTCGTCATTAACCGCGATCCTGAGGGCCTGGAAAACTTTAGTGGCCGGATTTACTTTCGAGTGGCCGCGGAAACGCTTGGCGTACACTCCAGCGACAATAGCAACGAGCTGCTCGGTGGTGGTCAGTGGTTCGGAAACCCGGGTAGCAACAATTCTTTTTGCGATATTTTTTGCCAGTCGCTCTTCTCCGTAGGCAGTAAATAAGTCGGTCAATTCCTGTTCAGACCACTCGTTGACAATATCGGCGGCCGTTAGCTTTCCGTCATTTCCGAATCGCATCTTGAGCGGCGCGTCAGCCAAAAAACTGAAACCACGGGCACGGTCCTGAAGCTGGTTCGATGAAAGCCCAAGGTCCAGCAGTATTCCATCCACTTCAGTAAAATTATGATCATAGGCGATTCGTTTAATATTTTTAAAATTTCCTTCGACCAGCACCAGCCGTTTTTTTTGACCGGCTGTGAACTGATTGGCAAACACATCGGCAAGCGGATCAAGATCAATGCCCAGCACGCGACCGCCGGGAGCTATTCGCTCAAGCAGCGCGGCGGTATGACCGCCGCCACCGAATGTCGCGTCAATGAACTGCTGATTCCGCTTAGGGTTTAAGTAGTGAAGAACTTCGGTCAGTAGTACTGGTTGGTGGACGCTGCGCATTACCTTTGCCGTTAGACGCCCAATTCTCCCAGTGCCTCGGCAATATCTCCGCTTTTGCTTTCAGTCCCTTGCTTATAGTTTTCCCAGGCGGTTTCGTCCCAAATTTCCAAACGGTTGTACAGACCGGCAATTACCACCTGCTTTTTAACGCCGGCAAATTTACGCAAGTACTCGGGGATCAACATTCTGCCCTGCTTATCGATATCAACATCCATCGCGCCGGCCAGCATCAACCGAGCAAACGCCCTATTGTTGGCTTTTGAAATCAGCAGCGCCGCCAATCGATCGGCAAACCGCTGCCATTCTTCTTTTGGGTATAAAAACAGACAGTTGTCCAAGCCTTTGGTAACAACTGCCCCTTTTTTAAGTCGATCGCGAAATTTCGCGGGAACTGCAAGACGGCCCTTCTCATCGATTGCGTGTTGGTATTGCCCAATAAACATTTTGTTCTTGTTTTAGTTATCCACCGCGGCTATGGGATATCCCCACTATTATCCACTTTATCCCACAACACCTTAATTTTATCCCACTTTTCTACCCCTGTCAACCACTACTAAATAATCAAAAAAAGTGGTCTAATCAGCCACTTTTTCAATATATTTCTTATAAATTGTCAAATAAACCAACTATTCTGTGGACAACTAAATATTCAAACGCTTCTTTATTTTTTTGACTAAATCATTCAAATCTGTTTTTGCTTTAACCAGGTACTCATAATTGCCTACTGCCGATGCCTGCTCAAAAGAGCCCTGATCGGCCAGGTTGCTTAAAATAATTACCGGCAAGTTCTTTGTTTCGGGCTTGTTGGCAATCTCGTTGAGCACGGTGAGCCCATCGATATCGGGCAGCAGAATATCAAGCAGCACAAAATCGGGTTTGCGCGCAGCAATCGCGTCCAAAGCTTCTTGTCCCGTTTGCGCAACGGTGACTGCAAAACCCTCATCGGTTAACTTTTTTTCCATCAACGATGATAGGTCTGGATCGTCTTCGACTACAAGAATGTTTTTCATCACGCTCGTTTTTTAAGAGTTATGTTTGGCTTTGCGCCGTACTGTGGCACAACTAACGCTCCAACGCCACCACGCGCAATTTGCTTTTCGAGTGTCGCTGGTTTTTCCAGCAGCGCAGAAAATCTAACGCGAGAAAATCCAGCTACCGGCACGCCCAACACCCAGCCGAGCGTATTGGCGGTTACCACTCCGACCCGAGTGGCGGTAAACGGCCCGGGGCCGGAAACCACGGCCACTGCCGTAATATCGGCAAACGTTAACCGATCGGCCCGAAGCTTAGTCAGTATAAAAGGAAGTAATTTTTCGACCTGGCGGTACTTACCGGCAAGTTTTGCGGATCGGTGCTGCCCCGCTGAAAAAAAATGAACAGTCATTGAGTCGGCGTCGGTGGTGTCTATTCCAATAATCATATTTCATTGAGCACAACAATCTTTTCGCCCTCTAGAATATCGTACAAGAAACGGTCGGTAATGTCTTTGCGGTACTTAAACTCCTTGAGCGACATCACCGTATAATTAATCTCGTGACTCAATTCTTTTTGGAACTGCTTTACCAAACGGTCTACGCGCTGGTGGTTTACCGAGCCAACCAACAGCATGTCGGTTGCCATGCCCTCAAGCCCGACAAACACCCCGGTAAGAATAAACAACTTCACTCGGCCAAGCCGCTCGACTTGTTTAACGAAATCGCGCTCCAGCAGCAGGTGCGCTTTCAGTAGTAAGGCCTTGAGCTCAGGGTACAAGATAAAATTCGAATCGGCGAGAAAAAATTTTTTCGCTGTTTTTTTAAAGCGGGTAGGTTTTTGCTCCGCTTCAGCCGTCTGAGCTGATTTTATGATTCCGATCTGTTCCAGATTGGCAACCTCTCGGCGGATAGAATTAAGCTGCGATTTAAGCTCACGGGCTAATTCGCGCAAATAGAACGGCTGCTGAGGATTATTCAAGAATAGCTGCAGCAACTTAACTCTGGTTTTTGAACCAAAAAGTTGTTCAAGCATAAAATCTCGTAACAGTTGAATCAGTACCTTTATCTATAGTATAATATACTGGTCTTACGCCCGCAAATTATCCATGGATCACCAACTCAGCGCCACGATTGAACAACTGGTTGTCGCTTCTGGCTCAACCCAAACCAGAACCGTCCGAACGTTTACTGCCAAGCCCCCAAAAACGGCCGAGCAAACGCTGGGACGGCTGTTTGGTATTTTTGATATCCCTGCGGCCAGCGAGGTTATCGATGAGTTTATCGATACGATAATCGAAGAATTGAAACGTTTTTACTACGATGTGAGTGTAAACCCAGACCAAGATCTCGAGCGACGGTTTGAGCTCGCTCTCCAAAACTTAAACCAGTCGGTGGCAGTATTTATCGAATCCAGCGGTGACGGATTACCGCTGCACAAACTCCATAGCACTCTGGGAGTAATTATCCAAAATCAAATCGTCTTTTCGCCGATCGGGTCGCTGCCGCTCTATATGTTCCACCCGATTCGAAACAATGAATTCAGAATTATCGATATTCTCGACGCTTCCCAGACACCCATTATCGAACCAAACCCGATCAAACTCTTTTCTCAAATAGTCAGTGGTCGGCTCCAGTTCAATGACATACTGGTATTGGCGTCAGGCAACCTGCTCGACTATTTTTCAATCGAAAGAATCAAATCAGAAACCACGGCCGCTGAATCTCGCACCGCCGCCGCTGAAGCGCTGCTGGCAGCATCAGCAATCGCCGAACCGGTTGGGATGCTTTTTATCAGTTTACAGCGCCTCGCCGTCAGTCAACCGCCGGCCGTAATCAAAAATTTCAACTACGCCGATGCTGCCAGCAAAGACTCGATGCGCGAGCTGATTCGAACCGAGAATGAGACTCAAAAACTACTCACTCCGTCACTGCTGCCTGAGCTAAAAAAATATGCGAAAGTTTTTTCTGGTTCGATAGCGCAGCTCATCGCCAAAGTAAAAATAACTTCCGGCAGTAAGCTAAAAAATGTCGCCGCTCAGCGGCAGCGCCTCCGAATGCCACGGATCTCAATCCCCCGCCCCACACTACCCAAACAAATCTCC
>Ga0209542_10013748_pt1 | contig 13884 bp, 12 predicted proteins | sample RifCSPhighO2_01_FD_184028 | JGI IMG/M metagenome (GOLD analysis project Ga0209542, IMG submission 184028) | Soil microbial communities from Rifle, Colorado - Rifle CSP2_plank highO2_0.1 (SPAdes) (version 2) | ecosystem: Environmental > Terrestrial > Deep subsurface > Rock core/Sediment ...
GAACATCTTTTTTCTTTTTTGAAACCTCGTCTTTGCCTGGTTCGCCGAGCTCTTTGTACACGGCGCCTAAGACGCCGTTGACGAAGCGGCCTGAATTTTCTCCGCCGAAGCTTTTGGCGAGTTCAATGGCTTCGTTAATAGCAACCTTAGCCGGTACCGCGCCGCGGTCGGCGAACAGGAGCTCATAGAGCCCGAGCCGCAGGACGTTGCGGTCTACCGGCGCAATGCGTTCGAGCGGCCATTCGGGAGCCGCTTTAGCTATCACCAAGTCGAGGTCGGTTTTCCGGCCGATTGCGCCTGCAAGCAGCGACTCCATAAACGGCATGTCGCCTGCGGCGGGAGCAAACTCGCTGACATTGCGGGCAAGCGCATCCTTTGCCGAATCTGCAGGCAATGAACGGAAGTCCCACTCAAAGAGTGTTTGGAGAACGACTGAGCGTGAGAGGTGCCTGTTGGCCATGGTTATGTAAGAGAACGCGCTGGGTGAACCGGTACTAACGATGCAAAACCCAAAGTCGAACTACTGCTACTTCGACGCCTGAGCTTTGTCTCCTTTCTTGGCACGGCGGGCGGATTTGGTCGCGGCCTTAGCCGCGAAGTCCGTAACCACCCTGCCGCGGTAGCGGCCGCATGCGGCGCACGCGCGGTGAGACACGCGGGGAGCCCCGCACTCGCATACCGCGAGCTTTTGGGCCCGGAGCGCGTGGTGCGAACGGCGGTTTGCCGTATGCGCGCGCGTATGTCGCATCCTTACTACCATAGCTTCTACCTTATCAAATAACGCCAGAAAAGAAAAGCCCCGCCCTGTGCAATGCACGGGACGGGGTTAGGTTAAGTGTGAGCGGACGCAGTCTCTTTCTTTATATACAGACCACAGGCGGGGGTGGTAAACGGTACTGGAATCCAGCCTGTGTCTTTGCGCTTGGAGCAAATCATATGGCCGGTTGCCGGACACATGGTAAACTTTTGCACTTCGCACGATTCACAAAGGGGTTTCTTCCCTTCTTTTTTTGCCTGTTTGATTGCCGCCCTCGCGATGATAGAGCATCGCTCGCGAGACAGAGGTTTCTTTGGCAAGTCTTCTTTCCCCACAGTAAACTCCATTGGACTTTAGTTTCTATGTACGCGGTTGCTACTAACCGCCTGCAATTATGCCCCAGTTTTTATATTTTTACAATAGCTGCGGCGGTGGATATCACAGAGGCCAAATTTATTGATTGCGGCAAAATGTTTTTTAGTGCCGTAGCCTTTGTGCTGTTCAAAAAAATATTCCGGATATTTTTTAGAAATCTTTTTCATAAACCAATCGCGTTCAACCTTTGCCGCAATTGACGCCAACGATATAACCGGCTCACTTTCATCGCCGCGTATAATTGTCTTTTGCTTATACTCTTTTGGAGCCTTAAGCAATCCGTCTAATAAAACCTCGACCGTATGATGTTTTGGCGCCAGTTTTCTCAATCCTAAATTTACAGAACGCGCGACAGCTTTTGTAATCCCCTTTTTATCAATAACCCTATGCGAAGAAAAGACTACGATAAACGCCAGCCTTTTCGACTTGACCAATATTTGCATTTTTGCGTAAATTTCTTCCCGCTTTTTTTCTGAAAGTTTTTTTGAGTCTTTGAGCCCGGGAAACACCATGTCAAGGTTAAACCTTGACATAACAGCTACTATGCCGACCGCCACTGGCCCGGCCAAAGGCCCACGCCCCGCCTCGTCTACCCCTATAATGACGCGCGCCATGCACACTAGTATACTCACTCTATGTCCGCTTTCGTACCCCTCCACGCGCACTCCCACTACTCTCTTTTAAAGGCACTGCCTAAAATACCCGAGCTGGTTGCCGCAGCCAAGGCGCAGGGCTATACCGCCATGGCCTTGACCGACATCGACAATTTGTACGGAGCGATTGAATTTTATAAAGAGTGCAAGGCGCAGGGCATCAAACCCATTATCGGGCTGGACGCAAAAATGGATGGCGGCTCGCGAAAACTCCTGTACGCCGCGGATATTACCGGCTACAAAAACCTGCTGGCGCTCGTTACAAAATCGCATCTGACCGACGCGCAGGGAACGCCTATCACGCAGGCAATGTTGGATGAACACTCGCTCGGGCTTGTTATTGTCGACCCGAAGGATAAAAGCATCGCGCTCCCCGAAATTTATTATCTCGAGCCGGAGGACCGCCGCGCATGGGAGACCATGCGCGCAATAGAGAACCGCGGTCCGCAAGAGGGCGCAGACGTCACGCAGGAGGACGAAGCTTTTTTCTTCCCCACCTCCAAACAAATTGCGGAGCGGTACACGCCCGAACAAATCGCGCAGACCTCCGTAATCGCCGAACAATGCAATTTAGAGCTCGAGCTGGGCAAATGGGTGTTCCCCAACTTCCCCATTCCGCCGGGCTCAACTTACAACGAAGAACTGCGGATACTTATTGAAGAAGGAATAAAACGCCGCTTTATTTCCGCCACTCCCGAGGTGCGCGAGCGCATCGAGTACGAGTACAAAATAATCACCGACAAAGGCTACGCGCCGTACTTCCTCGTCGTCGCCGACCTTCTTGCCTTTGCGCGCGCGGGAGGGATACTGACCACAATCCGCGGCTCGGTCGCCGGCTCATTGGTGACCTACGTTACCGGCATTACGAACGTCAACCCGCTCGAGTACAAATTACCCTTCGAGCGCTTTCTTAACCCCGAGCGCCCCTCCGCGCCCGACATCGACATGGACTTTGCCGACAACCGGCGCGACGAGGTTATCGAGTATGTTAAAAAAAAGTACGGTGCTGACAATGTCGCGCAGATAGGGACATTCGGCACCATGCTGGCGCGCGGCGTGGTGCGCGACGTCGCACGGGCGCTCGGCTACGCTTACGGCATCGGCGACCGTATCGCCAAGGAAATCCCCTTCGGCTCGCAGGGCTTCCCCATGACGCTTGCGCGCGCACTGGAGGAAAATCCGGAACTTAAAAAAATCTACGACAATGAAGATGACGCGAAAGAAATCATCGAGCTGGGCCGCAAGATAGAAGGGTGCGCGCGCCATGTCGGCGTGCACGCGGCGGGCGTGGTGATGTCGCCAACGCCGCTCGTCGATTTTACGCCCCTGCAGCTGGACCCTAAAGGAGGTAAAATTATCACCCAGTACGACATGTACTCTATCGAAGACGCAGGGCTTTTAAAGTTCGACTTCCTCGGCATCCGCAACCTCGCTATTTTGGCCGACGTGGTGCGTATTGTGGAGAAAACCCGCGGCATGAAAGTGGATATAGAAAACGTTCCCGTGGACGACAAGAAAACATTCGAGATGCTGGCGCGCGGAGAAACCGAAGGGACTTTCCAATTGAACGGCGCTGGGATGACGCGGTATCTGAAAGAACTCAAGCCCTCAAATATCCACGACATCAACGCGATGGTGGCGCTCTTCCGCCCCGGCCCCATGGAGACTATTCCTATGTATATAGAACGTAAGCATAATCCCGCGCTCATCCACTACCTCGACCCGCGGATGCGCGAATATCTCGATTTTTCCTACGGCGTTATCGTGTACCAAGACGATGTCTTGCTTACCGCGATCAAGCTTGCAGGATACAGCTGGCTCCAGGCCGACATGCTGCGCAAAGCTATGGGCAAAAAAATACCCAAGGTCATGCAGGCCGAAAAAGATAAGCTTATTCAAGGCTTTATCGACTACGGGCGGCTCACGTTCAGCCTGGCGGAAAAACTGTGGAAGCTAATCGAGCCCTTTGCAGCGTACGGGTTCAACAAGGCGCATGCCGCCAGCTACGGCAAGGTGGCATACCAAACCGCCTACATGAAGGCCAACTTCCCGGTGGAGTACATGGCGGCGGTGCTTACGGCAGAGTCGGGCGACGTAGACACCGTCGGCATAATGGTCGCCGAATGCAAGCGCATGGGTATCCCTGTTTTGCCGCCGGATGTTAACGAGAGCTTCGGCGACTTTACCGTCATAGGCGACTCGATACGATTTGGGCTTAACTCGATAAAAAACTTTGGCAGCGGAATTGCAGGTGAAATTATTAAAGATCGCAAAACTAATGGTAAGTTTAAAAACCTCTCTGACTTTCTTTCCAGAATACAAACCCAGCAATTAAATAAAAAAGGATTGGAGAGCTTGATTATGTGCGGCGCGCTCGACTCGCTTGGTGAGCGCGGTGCCATGCTCGCATCCATCGAACTCCTGCTTGAGTACCACCGTGGACAAAAAGGCAGTTCGAGCGACTCGCTTTTTGCGGTGCTAGGCGGCGGAACCGACATCGTGCTACCGGCGGCGCAGCCCGCTCCGCTCGCAGATAAATTAAAATGGGAGAAGGAGCTCCTTGGTCTGTATGTTTCCGGACATCCGCTCGACCAATATAAAGAAAAGTTGCAAAAGCGCTCTATGAGCATCAGCGACATGAAAGCCAAGGTTATGCCCGGCGCCACGACCGTTGCCGCCGGCATGGTGGAGGATGTGCGCGTGATACTTACAAAAAGCGGCGACCAGATGGCGTTTATCAAACTGATGGATGAAACCGGCTCCATCGAAGCGGTTATCTTCCCTAAAAGTTTTGTCGAATATAAAAACATCCTAAAACCGGAAAGCTGTATAGCGCTTAAAGGGAGGCTCTCCAACCGCAACGGCGAGCTATCCTTAGTTGCAGAAGCCCTAAAAGCATTGTAGAATGGTGGAAGTTGAACAGGGAGGTTTGAAATGAAAAAGAAGCCGGCTACCGCGCCGCGAGGCGAGGTAATCAAAATACAGACGAGCGAGTCCAGAATGGACGAGAAGTTCATGCAGGAATTTGAGCGGCGAGTGACTGCTCAAAAATCCGGATCGTCGGATCCGTTGCGATCATGAACAACGCCAGCAGAAAGTTGCCCAATGGGGACTTTGAGATTATCTACACCAAAGAAGACCCGATGCCCGGCAAGGTCGAAGTGCTCATCGACGGCAAATGGTATCCTCGCTTGCCCTACGAGCCATACAGCATCGACTTCGGTGCAGTAATGGTCGAAGGGCTGCCCGACGGGCCGTTGCCGGCAAACGCCACCAATCAAAAGTAGACAAAAATCCCCTGCACCGCCTTGGTGCAGGTTTTTTATTTTCGGGTTAGGATATGAATATAAATGGAAGAGCGCGACCACAGAATCATCGGCAAGGAGCTTGACCTCTTTACCTTCTCCGAGCTGGTCGGCCCGGGGCTGCCGCTGTGGACACCCAAGGGCACCACCCTGCGCCAAGAGCTCGATGAGTTTGTCTGGGAGCTGCGCTCCAAGCACGGCTACGAGCGCATCACTATCCCCCATATCACCAAAAAAGACTTGTACGAAAAGAGTGGGCATTGGGACAAATTCTCCGACGAGCTCTTCCGGATTACCTCGCGCGAGGGCAAAGAGTACGCGCTTAAGCCGATGAACTGCCCGCACCATACGCAGATTTTTGACCGACATCCGCACTCATACCGCCAGATGCCCCAGCGCTACGCGGAAACCACGATGGTGTACCGCGATGAGCAGTCCGGCGAGCTGGGGGGCCTTACCCGCGTGCTCTCCATAACCCAGGACGACAGCCATGTCTTTTGCCGCACGAGCCAGATACAAGAGGAATTTTTGAAGATTTGGGATATTGTCGACACGTTTTATAAAACCTTCGGCTTTTCTTTGCGCGTGCGGCTCTCCTTCCGCGACCCGGCGATGCCTGAAAAATATCTCGGTACGAAAGAAATCTGGGACAAAGCGGAGAGCGAACTGCGCGAGATAGCAAAACAGCGCGGCGCCGATTATGTCGAAGCCCCAGGCGAGGCGGCGCTCTACGGCCCGAAGCTCGACTTTATGGCGGCAAACGCCGCCGGCAGGGAGTGGCAGGTGGCGACCATACAGCTGGACATGAACATCCCCGAGCGCTTCGACCTAAACTGCATCAACGAAAAGGGCGAAAAGGAGCGCATCGTGATGATACACTCGGCAATTACCGGCTCCTTGGAGCGCTGCGCCGCGGTGCTTATCGAGCACTACGACGGTGCATTCCCCCTCTGGCTCGCGCCCGTGCAGGCGCGCGTGTTGCCTATCGGCGAGTCGCACAAGGAATTCTCAAGGACTACCCTTGAGAAATTGAAAGAGGCGGGAATACGCGCGGAGCTCGACAACAGCAACGAAAGCTTAGGCAAAAAAATCCGCGATGCCAAAAAGATGAAAGTTCCCTACCTGCTGGTTATCGGCGATGCCGAGGTCGCCGCGGGCTCCGCGACGCTGGAGGGCAGAAACGGAAAAGTCGGAGCCCTTCTTGTCTCCGACATAATCCAAAAACTAAAGGAGGAAATTATTACGCGCGGTTGATCTGCGAGAGAACGAAGGAGTCTATACCTGTAAACAGCGGGGCAGAATTGTGCTTAACAAAAGTCTGGCCCGCCGGAGTCGCCCGAAGGGCGCCGGAGGACGGGAGATCCGAGGACTTTTGGGAAGCGGAATTCTGCGGAGCACTACCTGTAAACCACGCGGCGATTTTGTTTTGTATTTTCTTAACCACAATCAAGTACGCGACGATGAGGCACCACAGTACGAGAAAGCCCCAGTAAGCAATCGTACCCATAGTGCCGAGCTCAAGGCCGGTGTACGGCACCGCCGCGAGCGTTACATACGGAGTATTATTGTATGCAATAGGTTGCTGTGCGGGATAATAGACGGGAGTGTTGTATACCGGCGGAACATACGTCTGCGTATACACAGGCTGATATACCGGATAGCTCGGAGCCGCCGTGGTGTTAGTCACAATGTTAGTCGGAGCGTTGATTTGAGTAGTCGTGTTACAGGAGTTGGTCGCGGTGCAGGTGTTGGTCGGGGCAAAGACGCTGGTGTTTGTCGGAGCGTAGACGCTGGAGTAGCCAGAGCCGCCGCCGTATCCGCCGCCGCCGAAAGACCATCCGCCGGTAAACCCGCCCATCCCGCCGCTGTAACCGTAGTCGGAAAAGCCAGAATCCATGGGATAGAAGTCATAGGAGTCCTGAGAATATCCCGAATCCATAGGATAGAAGTCGTATGAGTCCTGCCCAGATCCATCTACTGGGTAAAAATCAAAAGAGTCAGTGAGATCGGCTGCCTGCGCCTTCGGCGCTATGGCAAAAGATACCGCAACCAAAAGAAGCATAGCGAGCGCGATGCCGATGTTGTGGATTGTTTTGTTTGTAATAGTATTCATAAATTGTTTCGCTTCGACTAATAATGACTTCAATATTCACGCTCCGGGCTCAATTTTTAGTTAGTTTTAAGCTCAGAGTACGAAAATTGAAAAAATAATTCACGGGACGCTCTCTCCTAAGAGAGCGTCCCGCAAATAACTATCGCTGTTTTGCCAGACAACGCTGGCTCACGGCGAAGCCATGCTTGCCTCGAACTGTGGCCATAAAGCCGCACTCACGCTCGGCCTCGCTCAGTTCGTTTACGCTACGGATTTTATTCTTGACTTGGCCATTCGGACCAAGCGAGTCCAAAACTCTGTCCGCGGGATATTGTGGCCGGCCATAGCCCGAAGCGTACTGGACGCGCCCGCCGTATCGCACACAGTCTTGCCTGATTTCAGCGTGGAAGGACTGCCGAGTACGATGTTGCATAAGACGCCCTTCGAGCAGGCGCCTTTGTGACACGTTGACAGTCGGCATCGAAACCGTGCAGATCCGGTTGACTTCCGCGAAGCGGCACTCGCCGTCGCAGCGGTCCCACGGGACATCCGCGACATCGACCTCGTCCGGCTCTTCAGCCGGAACGGCAGTCTGTATCATCGGCTGGTTAGGGCCGAAGGAGTAGCGGGTGTTTCCGGCACAGCCCACGAGGACCAGCGCCAGAATAAATACAATAGCGATGCGTGTCATTAAACACTCCTGTTTGTTTGACTGTAAACTCTGCTCACTAGCATACACTATGCCAGCAATTTGTCAAGCCCAACCGCAAGGCGTCGCCTTGCGGTAATTAAAGTGTATAGGCACCTTCAAATTTTGCCGTTACAACAAAGCGGTCTGTCTTTTTGCCAAAAGAGTCACAAGTAACCATCGTAAGGAACTTGCCTGTCGAAGGCAGTTCTATCACATCTTCTGCCGCATTGGCAAGGCGCACGCCGGTTACCGTATAGCGGTACTCCGCGCTCGCGGAGTAGACGCTCACCGTATCCCCCGCCTTAAGTTTTTGGATGCCGTTGAAGGCTTTGTAGTTTTGGTTGCGCACAATCGGCAAGTAGCTGGAGTGTCCAAAAATAAGCACCGTGCCTTCCTCGCCGAGCCGTGCCGAGGTCGGGTATCGCACCGTGCCGTCAAGCAATGCGGTATCAAGAGTCTCGACATCGGTCGAAGTGGGGTTTGCAATTGTTTTATCAAGCCCGATGGATTTGGCGACAATACGTAGAGGAATCTCTGAGTTCGCAGAATCCCTCACAAAAGGTCCTCGGGTCGGCTGCGCCTCAACCAGACCATTTTGCTCAGGATTCTGCGAACTCGCAGGCTCAGGTAATGCATCCACTCCGGCAAGAAATACAAAAGCAAGCGCAAAAAGCGCCACAAAGGTAAGTGCAAAGGCCGTAGACTGTTTAGCCATACGCTATATAATATACACTATATTGGTGTTTTGTCAACCCCGTTAGAAAAACTACGAAATCGGGTACTTATAAAAGACCACATTTTCTAACGGGGTCAACTTGCATACTTGACAAATAAATGGCATGATGCTATCCTCTTAACTACATATTTTATGACCACTAAACACACATTCCGTGAGAACGTTCTGCGCGTCGTGGCCGTGATAGGCCTTATTGCCGTGCTACTGCTGGGCGCATGGGGTATTATCCAGCTCGCCTTTTTTATTCCTACATTCCTTAGCAACATCGGCGGCTCTCTCACTGCAAAAACCGAGACTATCAAGGTTGCCGCGACTACTATTCAAACGCAGGTCGTCCAAACACCCGCGGTAATAAAGACGGTTGCTAAACCGGCGGCTCCGGCCAAATCCGCCGCTGCTACCAAGTATGTCCCGAGCGGCCGCACCACTAACCTTTACGGCTACCCGGACCTCGCCGTGCGAATCATCAACGCGCCCACTGCCGTGCGCTCGGGCCAACAGGTAAGCCTGCAATTTATAATCGAAAACGTCGGCACCAACGCGGTTCCGACCAACTGGTACTTTACCGCAAGCCTCCCCTACTCGCCGACGTACACGTACCAATCGCCCACCCAGCAGGCGCTGTACCCGGGCGACAAAATCGTCTACACGCTCGGCTACACCGCGCAATATGTCGGTAGTAACATCAACCCGTGCGGCGGATGGTCCTATCCGTGCACCAACCCGACGCCGGTATACGGCGGCCCGGGCACCTGCAACTCCTACGGCCCGTGCAACGTCCCCGGCTACGCGCCTAACGTGTACGGCTATACGTATCCACAAAACTACAACGGCATGCAAAGCGCCTCGATAAGCGCCGACCCGTACAACCTTGTGTGGGAGCAGAACGAATCAAACAACACCGCCGGCATCTCCTACCAGGTGTATTAAAAATAGTAAAATACCAAAACTCGGACATCCGATGTCCGAGTTTTGGATTGACAGAATTACATCAAACAGGTACAGTGCCTCTAGATTCAACAAGGAGACGTGACATGGACGGCAACGAAATGCAACTGGCCACCGGAATTTATGGACCTTTGCCCTGACAGTTCCGCATCGACAAACAGCAGGCTTACGTGCTGAAAGACAACGAAATGAGCGGCATCGTAATTTTGGTGCATGAGTGGCCGTGGAAAAAATGCAGTCGACAAGAAAAGCACCTCATTTGCGGAACAAATTCCCGAGCACGCAGTGCAGGCGAGGGCGCAATATGAACGCGTTCGCATGCACAAGTTCTTCGATAGGCTGATGCTCTTCACGCGGAATGCCGAGCGCGACGGCGTCATAGTCGCTGTTGGCGTCGACGAATTCTGGTACACGCTCGCAACTTGGGATGCCAGCACTGAACACATGTGGGTCCCAGAGTTCGACGAGAGCAACCCAGACTGGCCAAAGTTCACCAGAGCATGTCTCGGCCACTGACCCAAGACCCCGCGCATCCGCGCAGGTTTTTTATTTGACAAAATTTTGGCGGGTGGGTACAGTGCCGCCAGACTCAGTGACGGAGAATGTGTGATGAAAAACTACCGCGTGCAGGTCGAGCGAAAAGTATGGTTTGGACATCTTACCAGTACAAAATGTTTCAAAGCTCAGGACGACGATGAGGCTGAAAGGGTCGCAAAGGTGTACGCAGAAGACAACAGTTTTAAACTGGAAGAATACCGAACTGTAGTTTCTTGATACTTCCCCGAGCAAATGCGCGGGTTTTTATCCACAAGACCCAAAACTCGTACATCGGATGTCCGAGTTTTGGGTTATACTAATTTTATGGAGCTTTACCATGTTATTAATCGCGGTGTAGATAAACGAACTGTCGTACAAGACGAAGAGGATTGTGTGCGGTTTATTCATGATCTTTTTGTCATGAACGATAAAAATGAAATTCTGCATTCGGGTCTTGCCGGTCGCTATGTGGAGGGGTCGCGTAACCTATTGGTACATATACATGCTTTTTGTCTAATGCCTAATCATTATCACATCCTTCTCTCTTCTGCGATAAAAGACGGTATTCCGCAGTTTATGAAAAAACTCAACATGGGGTACGCGAAGTATTTTAACGAAAAATATGAGCGTTCGGGTGCGCTATGGCAAGGAAAATACAAAAAGAAGTTAATTGAAAAGGATGCACACTTTCTTTACATTCCTTACTACATTCATCTCAATGCGCTCGATCTTTCTATGCCGGAATGGCGAGATGGGAAAGTGAAAAATATTTCAAAAGCCTTAAATAAACTCCGAGAATATCGATGGAGTAGTCATTTAGACTACCTTGGAGAGCCTAACTTCCCGTCTATTACCGAGCGTGAGTTTTTAGCAAGCACCATCGGCACGAGCGCGCGATATGAAAAAGAAATAAGAAACATTATTAGTAGGTCAGACATTGCGTCAGACAGTTTTAGTATCGAATGACCAGCGCCAAAACTCGGACATCCGATGTCCGAGTTTTGGGTTATATATCGAGGTTCGCCAGCTTGGCGTTTGACTGGATAAAACTCTTGCGGGATGAAACGTCCTCGCCCATCAGGATATCAAAAACTTTGTCCGCATCCTGCGCGTCTTCTATATTAACCAGTTTGAGCACGCGGTTTTCCGGATTCATGGTTGTCTCCCACAGCTCGTCGGGGTTCATTTCGCCGAGACCCTTGTAGCGCTGGATGGAGACTTTCTGTTTTCCTGCCTTGCCGGCAGGCAGGTTGCCTTTGATTTCAACTACCTCTGCACCCTCTTCATCGGGGTTTGTCGCTGCGGCCGCCTCCGGGTCAAAAGCGGAATCCTCTTCTATTTCGGCCTTGCCGATGATAGTATTTTTTTCTTCATCGCTGTAGGCGTACAAAGACTCCTTGCCGCGCTTTATTTTGTACAGCGGCGGCTGGGCGATATACAAGTAGCCGCCCTCGATAATCGGCTTAAAGTGGCGGAAAAAGAGCGTAAGTAGGAGCGTGCGGATGTGCGCGCCGTCGACATCGGCATCGGTCGCAAGAATTATTTTATGATAGCGCAGTTTGGTGATGTCGAAGATGTCGCCGATGGCGGTGCCCAAGCCCAGTATCAAATCTTTGACCGACTGGCTGGCGAGCATTTTGTCCAGCCGCGCGCGCTCGACGTTGAGTATCTTGCCGCGCAGAGGCAATATCGCCTGGATGCTGCGATCCCTGCCCTGCTTGGCCGAGCCGCCTGCCGAGTCTCCCTCTACGATAAACAGTTCCGACTCCGCCGGCTCTTTGCTTTGGCAGTCGGCAAGTTTGCCTGGCAGACCGAAACCCTCCATCGCGCCCTTGCGCAAAACCGAGTCTTTGGCCGCCTTGGCGGCCTTGCGCGCCTTAAGCGCCAGCACCGCTTTGCCGATGATGGACCGCGCGTCCTCGGGCTTCTCCTCCAAAAACATGGCAAAAGACTCGCTAAAGACGGTGTCTACAGCTCCACGCGCCTCAACGGAGCCGAGCTTGGCTTTAGTCTGGCCCTCAAACTGGATTTCGGGAAGTTTGACCGAAACTACCGCCGCCAGACCTTCGAGCACGTCCTCGCCGGTAAAGTTCTCCTCGCTTTCACGCAGTGCATTGCCTTTGCGCGCGTAGGCGTTGAGCGTACGCGTGAGCGCACCCTTAAAGCCGGTCACATGAGTGCCGCCCTCTGCGGTATAAATGTTGTTGGCAAAGGGGAGCACCCGCGCGGACAGGTCGTCGACATACTGCAGCGCTATCTCCACAACAATGCCGTCCTGCTCCTTTTCCACATAAAATATATTTTTGTGGACCGGCTTGTGTGAGCGGTTGGTAAAAGCAATGAGCGAGCGCAGTCCCCCTTCAAAATAAAAGCTCTGCGACGGGTAGTCGTGCAGGCCGCTCCTGATAAAAAGCTCATCGCCGGGCTTGGGCGCTTTGTAGCCGCCCGCTCTGGCATCGACTACGGTAATGCGCAGGCCTTTGATCAAGTACGCCTGCTCGCGCAGATGTGCGACTATTCTTTCGAACTCAAATTCGATACCGCCGGTAAATATCGAAGTATCGGGAATAAATGATACCACCGTGCCGTGGAGTTTGGAAGCTCCTACTTTTTTGACGTTGCCCTTTTTTTTGCCTATGGAGTACTCCTGCATGTGTACCTCGCCGTCGCGATGCACCTCGACCACGCAGTAGGTCGAAAGCGCGTTGACCACCGAAGCTCCAACACCATGCAGTCCGCCGGCGACTTTGTATCCCTCGCCGCCGAACTTGCCGCCCGCGTGGAGAGTGGTCATGATGGTGTCGAGCGCGGAGACTTTTGTCTGCTTGTGGATGTCGACCGGGATGCCCCGGCCATTGTCCGCCACGCGCACCAAGTTGCCCGGCAAAAGCACAACCTCAATGTCATCGGCAAAGCCGCCCATCGCCTCGTCGCGCGAGTTGTCAAAAATCTCCCACACCAAATGGTGCAGGCCGTCGGGGCCCGTGGTGCCGATGTACATGCCCGGCCGGCGCCGGACGGCTTGCAGACCTTCCAATACCGTAATATCGGCAGCGCTATACGAGCCTATTTTCCCCCCTTGGGGTTGGCCCTTTTTAGTCTTTTCCTTGACCATATTTACCTCTTAATTGTAGCAAATATAGGGCAAATTTGGAAGCAAAAAACGTGTCCATCTGCTTATATTTTCCTATCCACAAGTGGATAGGAGACCTTGCCAAATAAGGCTAAAGTGGTATAGTCGGGTTAGAGTTTTTTGTACATGGGGAGGCTTAAATGAAAACGCTCCTAATGGCGTTTTTCTATCTTACGCTCATGGCGTATCCGGCTAAAGCGCCGGTGTATAGCCCAAGCCCGTTTGAATTAGTGTTTGGCTACTGCGGGATCCGCGACCCGTGCTTCATCGCTCCGAACAACGGAGGACAAGTCTACTTGTTTGTCCAAGCGGCAAGGGCGGTGAACCGAGGCGACAAGAACCTTGTCGTCATCAACACGGCCTGCGCTTCTGCTTGCGCGCTGTTTGCCGACATGGCGCGCGAGCGTGTTTGTATCGGTGAGTTGGCGGTGTTTCAATTTCATAAGTATACGAGGCTCCACTGGACGGGCTTTCGTCAGTACCCGCCTGATATCTGGAACGTTAGGTTTGACCCGCCGCAATCTCCCGACATCGATTCGTGGATAAGGGAACGAGGAGGTTATCCGGCTAACGGATGGCTCGACATGACCTACCAGGAAGCACGCCGGTTCTGGCGCCCTTGCGACTTCAACTCGGTACTCCCGCGACCCGACCCCC
>Ga0209542_10013751_pt1 | contig 13882 bp, 15 predicted proteins | sample RifCSPhighO2_01_FD_184028 | JGI IMG/M metagenome (GOLD analysis project Ga0209542, IMG submission 184028) | Soil microbial communities from Rifle, Colorado - Rifle CSP2_plank highO2_0.1 (SPAdes) (version 2) | ecosystem: Environmental > Terrestrial > Deep subsurface > Rock core/Sediment ...
TTTTGATCAACAGTTCGAGACAGATTGTTCATCTGTTCCAAAAGTAGCCGGAGGCCGGTATCGTCGGTTTTTGCCTCTTTTTTTCTAAGCAAAGCGAAAATAGCCACCACGAGCCCTATTCCGAGAATAATTGGAAGCAAATTTTGCATGTTGGAATTATACATTACTTTTCCCCTCTCCTAAATCTAGGAGAGGGGCCAGGGGTGAGGTATAATTGTTATATGCACGAAAAAATCCAAAACCAAATAAAAGACGCCATGCGCGCCAAAGATCAAGTCCGTCTTACCACACTACGTGGAGTGTTGGCTGCTTTTACAAACGAAGCGGTTGCCAAAGGCAAAACTCCGCAAGACAAGCTTGGAGATGATGAAGCGCTTGCTGTTATAAGAAGACTGGTTAAACAAAGAAAAGATTCGATAGAACAGTTTGAAAAAGGGGGCCGACAAGATCTTGCTGACAGCGAAAAATTAGAAATGAAAATTTTGGAAGAATTCCTACCCGCTCAAATGAGCGAAGAAAAAATAAAGGAAATTGTGGAGAAAACCCTTCGACAAGCTCAGGGTGATAACAGTCCTATTTTAAAAAACAGAGGAGCATTTATTGGAACTGTTATCAAAGAAACAGCCGGTCAAGCCGACGGTGCATTGGTCAAGCGGATAGTGGAAGAAATTTTGGGCTAATTCATCACCGCGGCAATTTTTTCTACCACACCTTTTTCAAAAGGAGTAGGAATTATTTTTTCAGGAGAGGGATTTTCTACCGCACCAGCAAGCACTTCGGCAGCTTTTATAAACATTTTTGTTTCAAATTGTTTTATCTTGTTGTCGAGCGCGCCGCGAAAAATGCCAGGGAAAGCGAGTGCGTTGTTGACTTGATTTGGGAAGTCAGATCGGCCGGTGGCTACAATAAGCGCCCCTGCCGCTTTCGCTTCCTCGACCCCAATTTCAGGCTCCGGATTGGCCAGAGCAAAAATAATAGGATCTTTGGCCATAGTTTTTACCATTTCTCCTGTCACCAACTTTGCTTTACTTACACCAATAAAGACATCTGCGCCATGCATGATTTTCGCCAAATCTCCTGAAATTTTTCCTTTATTTGTTTTTTCCGCGAGATTTTTTTTAATTCCGTCCAAATTTTCTCTGCCTTCATAAATAGCACCTTTTGAGTCGGCCATTATTACATTTTGAAATCCGTATTCGAGAAGAATTTTGGCAATAGCTATCCCCGCTGCACCAGCCCCGTTTACTACCACTTTCACCTCTTCTTTTTTACTACCACGCAACTTAAGAGCATTTATAAGCCCTGCAAGAACCACAACACTAGTGCCATGTTGGTCATCATGCATCACCGGCACATCCGCTTCTCTACGCAACCTCTCTTCAATTTCAAAACACCTCGGCGCGGAAATATCTTCAAGATTTATGGCGCCAAAAACCGGCGTAATGTTTTTTACTATTTGTATTATTTCTTCCGTATCTTGAGTGTTGAGGCAAATGGGAAATGCGTCAATACCGGCAAATTTTTTAAAGAGCGCCGCCTTGCCTTCCATCACTGGTATAGCCGCCTTTGCTCCCAAATTCCCCAGTCCAAGTATGGCACTGCCGTCACTCACCACCGCGACCATGTTGCCTTTGGTGGTGTAATCAAAAACAGCTTCTGGATTTGCTCCTATTTGTCTGCTCGCCTCCGCTACTCCGGGCGAATAAGCGAGAGAAAGGTCTTCTTTTGTTTCAAGAGGCATCTTAAGCTCAATGCTTATCTTGCCTTTATGCTTCTTGTGCAATTCCAAAGATTTTTTATAAATGTCTTCCATGGACTGTTCATGATACTATAATGTGTGTTAGTATTTCAAATTAGGAGAACACCATGAGTAAACTTGAAGGGAAGGTGATTGCAATAATTGGTGCCACCGGAGGCATCGGTGCTCCACTGGCAGAGATGTCAGTTGGTTCAGGTGCAAAAGTTCTGCTAGGATCAAGGAGAGTTCCAGAACTGACGGACTTGCAAATGCGTATTGATCCTTCTGGCAAAAATACATTGGCCACTCCAACGGACGCTTCAAAGCCGAAGAGTGTACTAGCTCTTCTTGAAGAAGGGTTTCAGGAATTCGACAAGGTAGACATCGTCATTGTAAGCGTTGGAACTTGGAGACAGGTCTCTTTTGAGACTGAACTGGGTGACGCAGGAGAAGCGGGCAGTATTCTTGCAAATTCAATCGTTATTCCAAGCTGGAACGCGATTTTTGAATCCACTCGCTTTCTGGCAGAACATGGCGGAGGGGCTGTCCTCAACGTCTCTTCCCATGCGGTCTTGAAGAGCGAGGGTAAGCTCAAAAAAAATGTCTACTATCGAGCGGCTAAGGTTGCTGTGGAAAACGTGATTGAATCGTTACGGCCTGATGCAGAGAAAAAAGGTGTCAGGTTAGTAAACCTACGACCCGCAATTGTAGACACTCCTCAAAACCGAAAAGAAAATCCAGCTGTGACCGAGGATCAGTGGGCCTTGGCGGTAAAGCCAATCACAATTTTCCATTGGATTGAAAATAATGCGGACAACTTCAATCTTGAGGATCCAGAGTTTCCAAGCAAGCTCGAACTTTAGCCAGAAACCGCTCGGGAGGGGATGTTCTCTCCCGAGCGGTAAACTTTTTTAGTTAAAATCTCAAAGAATCCCCTATTTTATAATCTCCCACCCGAGTGCGTTTGATCGAAAGTATAGTAGCGCCAATACCCAAAGAAGTACCGAGGTCATTTACAATACTCCTGATATAAGTGCCGGAAGAGACATGGGCGGAGAAAGACCCCACCCACCCCTCCCCTTGATTAAGGGGAGGGAAAACCAGCAGAGTCTGTTTCCACAATTCCAAAATTTCGGGCTGGCGGAAATCTCCATTTACTCGACTTATGTCCATCAAAATCCGACCAAAAAGTTCTTTGTTGGAGAGAGTTTCAAGTTTTTGGAATTTAAGATTATAGATAGTTATTTTCTTTGACCCCACCCCACCCTCCCCTTGCTCAGGGGAGGGAAAACCACGAGCAATTATTTTTGAGGAATATTTGGGATACTTCTGTTCCCTCTCCCCTTCATAAATTTTGCAAAGTTTTATTAGATTTAATTCTAGGTCCACTGAGTTTTGGTCTGGTTCCCTCTCTTGTTGTAAGAGAGGGTTAGGGTGAGTTATCTTCCCCATCACATCATAAGTATCAGTAGCAAAACCGAAGATGGCTACAAAATCATACTCTTTGTCCAATCCAAAAAACTCCTCCCGCCTTTTCTGCTCCGTATCTTCTCCTGTGCCCACCAGCAAAACTCCTTCCGCAAGCGGATCAAGTCGACCCAAATAAGTCATGCTTTCATTTTCCAACTCTGGCCTGGTCCTTCTAAACCTTTCCAAACATTCAAGCGGTGTTTCTCCTCGGTTTTTGTATAAGTTGAAAATCATATATTAATAATCTCCTCTTTAATTTCCAAGCCCTTCGCGATGCTCAGGGTCAAAGGAAATTATAGTCGCTGCTCTCCTTAATTTCCTAAGACCTTCTTCAAATACTTTCCCGTGTGAGAATTTTTATTATTGGCAACCTGTTCCGGACTGCCTTTGGCAATAATTTTTCCGCCACCATCCCCTCCTTCGGGGCCAATATCAATGATATAGTCACATGATTTTATAATATCCATATTGTGCTCAATCACCAAAACAGTATTACCCTTGTCTACCAGCTTCTGCAAAATACCAATCAACCGTTTTACGTCATCATAATGAAGCCCTATGGTCGGCTCATCCAAAATATAAATAGTTTTTTGAATATGCGGCCGGTAAAGCTCGCTAGATATTTTTACTCTTTGCGCCTCGCCACCAGAGAGGGTGGTCGCGGATTGCCCAAGCTCTAAGTAACCCAAGCCCACCTCGTTCATTGTTTTAAGACGGTCATAAATTGCCGGGATATCAATAAAGAAGTCTAGCGCTTCTTCGACTGTCATCTTCAAGATTTCGTAAATATTTTTCTTCTTGTATTTTATTTCAAGGGTATCTTTCATAAATCTTTTGCCCCCGCAGACATCGCAGGGCACATAAACGGTCGGCAAAAAATGCATCTCCACAGCGATTTCACCATTACCTTCGCAAGTCTCGCATCTGCCTCCAGTGCGATTGAAGCTAAACCTTCCGGGCCCCCAACCACGCACCCTTGCTTCAGCCGTTTCGGCAAAAAGCTCTCTTGTGAAGCTCCATGCCCCAGTATAAGTTGCTGGATTTGACCTTGGCGTGCGCCCGATGGGAGACTGATCAATCAAAATACTTCGGCCTAAATATTCCGTGCCGGAGAAAGAAGCGCAGTTGTGCATTTCGTTGCTTCTGTATTTTCTTTCAAATCTTGCCTGTAAGTTTTTGTACAAAATCTCGTAAACAAACGAGGACTTACCACTTCCAGAAACTCCAGTAACACAGACAAATCTGCCAAGAGGCACATCTACATCCATATTTTTTATATTGAAAACATTGCCCCCGCGCACCTTTAAACTTCCTTTATCTTGTTCGCGTCTTTCTTCCGGCACTTCGACAAAATCTTCTCCGCGAAGATAGGCAAGAGTGCGCGAACCGGATTTATTTTGCTTGGCGGTGATAAGTTCGTCCAGAAATCCTGCGACGACCACTTCCCCGCCGTGCACCCCCGCTCCTGGACCAACATCAACTATGTAATCAGAAGAAAATATGGTGTCTTCGTCGTGCTCAACCACCAAAATAGTATTTCCAAGATCTCTAAGCTCAAGCAAAGTTTTTATGAGTCGCTCATTGTCTCTGGAATGCAGGCCTATGGTCGGCTCATCGAGCACATAGAGCGCGCCCACAAGCCCGCTCCCAAGCTGGCTTGCGAGTCTGATCCTCTGGGCTTCTCCGCCCGAGAGAGTGTGCGCCCGCCTGTTTAAAGAAAGGTATTCTATACCGACGTTTAGCATAAATTTGAGGCGAGACTCGATCTCCCTCAAAACTACCTTTGAAATATTTCTTTCTCTTTCAGTAAGTTTTAAATTTCCCAAAAATTCATACGCTTTCTCAATCGACATCTCGACAAAATCAACGACGTTGATGCTGCCGATACGCACATTGAGGGCTTCGGCTCGAAGTCTTTTGCCTTTGCAGACCGGACATGCTTCGTCTCCAAACAGATGACGAGTACCAAGCCCATTACACTCGGGGCAAGCCCCATAAGGCGAATTGAAAGAAAAAAGCCGAGGTTCAATTTCCGGATAAGAATAGCCGTCATTCGGGCATGAAAATTTGTTGGACATTATAAATCTTTTTTCCTCTTCACTTTTTGTTGCCATATCTCTGAAACCAATTTCCACAAGTCCGTCGGATTCGGCCAAAGCTCTTTCCAGAGATTCTGAAAATCGTTCCTCGGCATTTTTTTTGTCATTTTCAAAATCAAGTATGTTTATTGAATCCACCAAAACTGAAATGTCGTGCCTTTTGTTTTTTGACAACTCTATCCTTTCGCGCAAACTCACGCGTTTCCCGTCTATCAAGGCCTCGCTAAAACCCTTTCCCAAAAGATCGTACAAAAGCTGATAATATTCACCCTTCCTGCCCCGTACCATCGGCGCAAAAAGCTCAAGATATGTTGGAAAGGGCAAAGAAGTCTTCGAAGAAAGTCTGGCCGAGCTTTGCCTCGGAGACCCGAGGACTTTTTGAGAAGATTTCTTTGCCCGTACTTTCTCTAAAATAAAATTTTTGATCTCGTCATTCGAAAGCTTTCTTATCTCCTCTCCGCACACCAGACAGTACGGCCTACCGATTCGCGCAAAAAGCACTCGCAGATAATCATAAATTTCGGTGATGGTGGCTACCGTCGAACGTGGATTGTTAGAGCGCGACTTTTGATCGATTGAGATGGCGGGAGAGAGACCAACTATCTCATCCACGTCCGGCTTCTGCATTTGGCGCAAAAATTGGCGCGCGTAAGAAGAGAGAGACTCGATATATCTCCTCTGCCCCTCGGCAAAAATTGTGTCAAAAGCAAGCGACGACTTGCCGGAGCCAGAAAGCCCGGTAAAAACTGTCATTTTGTTCCTGGGCATCTCGACCGTGATGTTTTTAAGATTGTGAGTCCTCGCTCCTTTGACTATCAGGTTTTCTTCAGTTTTCTTTTCTTTTCTATTATTCATTATATGCAACAAACCTCATGGCTTCGTCCACAAGGTGAGTCATAGATAGATTGTATCACAAAAACTAATTCATCCAATCTTCAGAGCATTTGAGCTAGGATTAATTTCAGAATGTACTAAGTACGTAATATATAGATTGGAGGTGAGTTTTGAACGGCAAAAAAACTGAAAAAACTGAATGGGTGGTGAGATCGATAAGACCACATTACCAATTCAAGCTGGTATGCAGGAAAAAAGATCCTCGGCCCAAAGTTTGTGTTCCTTTCAAAAAGAGGACTTTTTGGGCTAGAGGTCCGAACGAGGCGATCGATATCGTCAAGTCTATACTCGGCCTTAATGGACTCAATCCAGAGACATTTAGACAAGCCGGGGGAAGGAAGATCATAAAGGTTTTGAGCGATGACAATCGCCCAAAAACCGAAACCATTTACCCGTTCTAGTCCTCGAGTCTTTTTGGCAAGGCGCCCTCCCCGTGCGCCTTTTTCAATGTAACATTTTGTGTTATATTAAAATTTACGGAGGGTTGGCAGAATGGTTAATGCACTAGTCTTGAAAACTAGCGGGCGAAAGCCCTTGGAGGTTCGAGCCCTCCACCCTCCGCCGAAATAAATAGTAAAAAAATCATGATCTCAATCGATGAATTTAAAAAAGTGGAAATAAGGGCTGGGAAGATTATGTCAGCCGAGAGAGTTGAAGGGTCGGAGAAACTTTTAAAACTTGCTGTAGATTTTGGATCCGCCACCGCTGAAAGCTACGGCGAGACAAGGCAGGTCATTTCCGGAATTGCAAAATTTATTACCCCCGAAGAGCTGACGGGTACCACCTCTGCATTTGTTACCAACTTGGAGCCAAGAGAAATAATGGGACTCAAGAGTGAGGCCATGATCATGGCAGTTTCTGGAGAAGGATTTTTCTCGCTTTTAAAGATTGCCGAAAATGTGCCCCCTGGAAGTATCATAAAGTAGCCCTCGCGCTTATGCACAATGCGTATGACAAAATATTTTACGGAGTGGTAAAATTTCTACATGAGAGAAATTGAGATATTTTTAGAGTGGCACTCGCCGGAACACCGCTTCGACAAAAAAAATACTGATTGGTATTGGATACTGGGTATCGTCTCGATAGGCGTTGCCGTTCTGTCTTTTTACTTTGGCAATTTTCTGTTTGGAATTTTTATAATCATCGCGGCTCTGACCGTGGGCACGCTCTCCTACAAAGACACAAAGATCGTGCCCATAAAGGTAACGTCCAAGGGCATCGCTTTCGACAAGCATTTTTACCCATGGTCTTCATATCAATCTTTTTGGATAGAAGATGACCACATGCACGGTCCGCGGATTTTGCTTCATCCGATAAACACTTTTCTCCCGCTTGTCTCCATCCCCATAAACGAAGAAGCTGATTTGGACGACGTAAGAGACGCCCTCTTCCAATTTCTAGAAGAAGAGCCTTTGCAAGAATCCATCATTCACAAATGGTTTGACAAACTCCTGGCTAAGTGAAGGTAGCCCTAATGTCACTTTTTTGCTAGTCTTTTATTGAAATGCTTGCCCTAAGCATGGTCGAAGGGCTCCCGTCGTTCAACGGATAGGACGCAGGCTTGCGGAGCTTGTAATTGAGGTTCGATTCCTCACGGGAGCACAAATAGTTTTACCAAACTTTGCTATCAGCTTTCAAAAAAAGTGATTTCATGTAAAATGACATTGTCAGGAAGGGTGGCTGAGCGGTCGAAAGCAGCACACTGCTAATGTGTTGAGCCCGAAAGGGTTCCATGGGTTCGAATCCCATCCCTTCCGCCAAAATGCAAAACAAATCTCTAGTGCTTATGTTTGTGGTCTCTGTATTTATCCTCGGTGGACTGCTTTACATTTACAACCCAAGCCCAGAAGAATATGGAAAGATTGAGGCCGATAAGCCAGAGCAAGTTTTACCAGAGCCGGTTTTTTGCACTCAAGATGCGATACTTTGCTCCGATGGAAGCTATGTTGGTCGAAGCGGACCAAATTGCGAATTTGAGTGCCCCGAACCAGCGACAACAACTCCCGCAGCAATATGACCCTAAAATGTTTGAAAGAAAACTTACCCTAGAATCCCCAATAGAATCGATACAGAGAATTTCCCCGACACAGAAGAAAGCTCTGTTTAAAATGGGCATTAAAACTTTGATGGATCTTTTACGACACTTCCCTATTCGTTATGGAGAAGTTGGACAAGTCAGGTCAATCGAATTTCTTAGAGCCGGAGAAAGCTCGGTGGTGTTTGGAAAGATTTCAAATCTCAAACTCGGCAAAACATTTAAGTCAAAAGTGGCCATTTCAAGCGCAACGCTAGAAGATTCAACCGGAAAAATAAGTATGGTCTGGTTCAACCAGCCATACATAGCAAAAATGTTTTCAGAAGGAGCATTGGTCCGGATTGAAGGTCGAGTTTCTATCAAAAATGAAAAATTATATTTTTCAAACCCAAAAATAGAAAAAATATCGCAAATACCCGATGGCACGAGCGACTCGCTTTTTCCCGCTAAAGAAAATCACAATCTTTACCCGACATACTCCGAAAGCCGAGGCATTTCTTCAAACTGGATTTATTATGCTCTTCAAAAAGTCATTGGGGCCGGTGTTTTAGATGGAGTGCTTGATCCAATACCTGAAAGCATTTTAAAAAAATACAGTCTCCCCTCTCTTAAAACGGCCATCTTCTGGATACACTTGCCACGCAAAAAAGAAGATGCGGAAACGGCTCGCAAAAGATTTGCTTTCGAAGAGATATTTATGATCCAACTTGACAGGCAGAAAGAAAAATATCTAGGCCAAAAAGAAAAGGCCTTTTTAATTCAAAAGAAAGAAGCAGAGATGGAAGAGTTTGTAAAAGATTTCCCATTCTCCTTAACCGGCGCTCAAAAAAGATGCCTTGCAAGCGTTTTGAGCGATTTTAAAGCCGGTTTCCCCATGTCTCGGCTCATAGAGGGCGACGTCGGGTCGGGCAAGACCGCGGTCGCTTCGGCTGCAAGCTTCGCCACGGTTACTACACTCCCCCCACAAAGAGAGTATGGCAATCTTCAGGTCGCCTACATGGCTCCAACGGAAATCCTCGCGGAACAGCATTTTGAATCTTTCATTGAGCATTTTGCAAAGCATAAAATACAGGTGGGGTTGATAACTGGTTCTGGAGCCAAAAAATTTCCTTCCAAGCTCTCAAAAGAGAAGTACACAAAAATATCAAAACCTCAACTTTTGAAATGGGTGGCAAATGGAGAAATACCAATACTCATAGGAACTCACGCCCTCATACAAAAAACAGTAAAATTTAAAAATTTGGGTCTTATCATAATTGACGAACAGCATCGTTTTGGAGTAAAACAAAGAAAAGAACTCCGCAAAAAACCCGCCCGAACGACTGAATCCGTTCAGTCGGGCAGGCAGGATTTTGCTCCTCACCTGCTCTCGATGACGGCAACCCCGATCCCTCGCACGCTTGCCCTTACCATCTTCGGAGACTTAGACCTCTCTCTTCTTGATGAGCTTCCACCCGGCCGCCAAATACCGGAGACAAAAATAGTCTTACCACATGAGCGAGAAGAAGTTTATAAAAAAGTGAGAGGCGAATTAAAAAACGGCCGTCAAGCTTATGTCATCTGCCCAAGAGTGAATGACCCCGACCCAGACAAAGAAAATACAATAAATGCCAGGTCGGTAAAATCTGAAGCAGAAAGATTACAGAAGAAAATATTTCCCGAATTCAAAATCGCATCACTCACCGGACAAAACAGTCCGAAAGAAAAAGAGGAAACGATGAGAAGTTTCAAAGAAGGAAGAGCTGACATTTTGGTTGCCACTTCTGTAGTCGAAGTCGGAGTCAATGTGCCAAACGCCACCGTCATCATCATCGAAAACGCGGAAAGATTTGGCCTAGCCCAGCTTCACCAACTTCGCGGTCGAGTACTTCGCAGTTCTCACAAACCATATTGTTTTGTCTTCTCGGATAGCGCCTCTCAAAAAACAATTTCAAGATTAAAATCTTTCACTCAAGCAAAAAATGGCTTTGAACTTGCGGAGGCCGACCTCAAACAGAGAGGCGCCGGCGACTTGGCCGGAGCAAAGCAGTGGGGAGTCTCCGACCTCGCCATGGAAGCGCTTAAGAATATCAAAATGGTGGAAGCCGCACGAGAAGAAGCCCGTAGTTTGATTGAGCAAGATTTTGAATTAAAAAAATATCCCCTTCTCCGCAAACATCTCTCCTCCAAATCCAGCGTGCATATGGAATAGTCGTATCCACAGCAATAAAGTTGTCCGCTTGCATAAAAATTCTTGAGGTATACAATCAAAATCGGGTTCTGTTCTAGCCCATATTCTGTTTTGAGGAGGGGTTATGTGTGATTATTCCCTCGCGAATGAAAAATCGCGAATTGCAATTGAGGGAGAGGAGTTGATTACGAGACGTTTTCGTTCCAACTCTATCGGACTTGTGTCTTCAAACGACCGAGAGCGAGCGGTTTGCATTCCCCCCGGAGCAGCACTTCTCATCGAGAACGTGCCGGTGCAGGTGTGCAAACATTTTGCGGTTCCACCTACGGATCGAGTTGTGTTCGATCAATTCAACATCGAAGGCAACTATCACCGCGATGGGGTGATGTTCTCAAACGGCGAGCGGGTTCTGCTTCAGAGTCTTCTCGGTGCGCGAGTGATTGTACTTTCACTCGAGAGTACCGAAGAACGGCAGCCCGTCTACGAACACCATTGGGCACACGTCGCACGGTAACGGCAATCAGCACTGGCCTTGTCTCTCCATTCTCCGGAGAGGCAAGGCTGGTTTTTTATCCTCAACATTTTAAACGATCGTTTAAAATGTTAAGCCAAGAAAGAGTAAGTGGTGCGGGTAGGGGTAATCGAAACCCCGACTCAAGTTTGGAAAACTCGCATTTTACCACTAAACTATACCCGCCTCCGCTAAAGCTTCGGCGAGGCAGGCCCGCTTTTAACTTGTAGCATTAAGGTATTTTAGCATAAAGTCCCCTTATTCCAAGTTATTTATACAAATTTGAATGAGTGTCGACAGTGGCAAAAAGCGCGATTTCTGGAGTTAACAACTTAAATATTACCCTTAAATCTCCGCCGACATTTATGCTTCTGTAACCTTCATATTTCCCAGATAAAGCATGATTTTCCAAAATAGGATCAAGAGGGTTGATTAGAAAAATATTTCTTCTTTCCTTAAATCTTTTTTGCTCATTTTTGCGAAGCTTTTTATACGCTTTCTTGAATTTATGATGCAAAATAACCTTCATTATTATTTAGAATCTAGATAATCGTCCATTGATTTTCCGGAAGAAAAGATCGCTGACATATTTTTTCCTGTCTTTATGTCTTTTTCAACAGAAGCCAGCATTCTCTCCAATTTTGGAGTCATTTTGGGGGAAATTGAAAAATGGGCTTCTTTAACTCGTATAAATTCCTTCAAATAAGCATTTAGTATCGTCCCTAAAGGCAAACCCAGATCATGAGCCACTTTTTTAGCCTGCTCTTTTACCTCTTTTTCAGTTTTTATATTAATCATTGTTTTCATATCTAAAGTATATACTTTGGATAAAAAATGTCAATGATTGTTTTTTTCTTTCGTAATCTTTATGAGGTGGTCGAAGTTGTCGAGAAGAGAGAGCTTGTTTTTATGAATCTTGCCGCATTTTTGGCACTTTTGGACAACGCGCCATTCGCCCCCTTTTTCTTCGGTGCCAACGGGCTCCATCAGCCCGCCACAAACGTCTTTCATTGCCCTGTCTCCGGGGTTTGTGTCGACATGTTTGCTCCAAAGACAGTGCGGACAATGGTTGGTATAGCCGTCTCCATCTACCCCCTCTCCGCAATTTTCACAGTTAAAGTTTTCTTCTGTTTTTTTAAATGTTGACGACATTATTTTAACGCCTCTATCCCCGGCAATGTCCCTTCCGCCAAAAAATCAAGCATTGCTCCGCCCGCGAGAGAAACAAAATAAAATTTACTTTCTACACCTTCTCCCAATTCATCTATCGCGTTTTCAGTATCTCCCCCGCCAACAATGACCTTGGCATCCGAATCAGCAAGCATTTTTGCCAATGAAAGGGTGCCTTCTTTATAACCGTTTTCATAATTTCCCAAAGGACCATTCCAAACAATAAATTTGGCTTCCTTTATTTTTGGTGCCAGCAAAGAAAGAGTGTCTCCGTTTGCGTCCAAATCTTCATAATTCTGCGCCGGGAAGATTATTTTAGAGTTTGAGGCAATTGGCAAATCAGAGGCATGCTTTGCCATTGCGCCACCGATAAAAATATCGTCAGCGACTTCTAAAAATTTTTCAACCAATGGGAGTTTGGTTTCAAACTTGGCCCCTCCGAGGATAATAAGGAAAGGATGCTCCGGATCAAAAACTTCAGACAACTTTTTATATTCTTCCAAAAAACGAAATCCGGCGAAGTGAGGCAAGAATTTAGGAAGCTGTATTACCGAAGTATGCCTGCGATGAGAAACTGAAAACGCGTCATTGACATAAATATCCGCAAAAGCGGCAAGTTGGTTCCCAAAACCTTCGTCATTTTCTTTTTCCATCCAAAATCGCAGATTTTCAAAAACGGCTATTTCACCCGACTTCAAACGATCAAACGCAAACTTGCCGTCGCTTGATGATTGATTCCACGGATCTTTTATAAAATGAATGTTTCTTTCTTTAAAAATTTTCCTCGCCTCTTCCACCACCGGCTCCAAAGAATCCGTGCCATCGCCCAAGTGGCTCACAACTATCACTTTGCCGCCTTTATTTAAAATAAAATTTATGGTTTCTGCGCTCGCTTCTATCCGAGAAGTATCCAAAACTCTTACATCTTTTGGATTTGCCCCAAACCTATCGAGGGGCTCGTTCCAGTCGACTCTTACTATCACTATGGTCCCCTCTATTATTTCTGCATCTTCTATCGATTTCATATTAAGTATATTAACAGATAAATAACTCACCCCAACCCTCTCTTACAACAAGAGAGGGTGCCACGCAACAATACTATTCTATACCTAAAATTCTATTAAAAAACTCGTATTTTCTTCTCATGTATTCTCTAAAGGAAAGTCCGTCAGCTTCTTGTTTCATTTTTTGATATTCTTCTTTTAAATTAGAGCTATTTTTGAGAAGACGGAAAGTGTCAATTTGTTCTTGAAGGGCAGGAGATACATTGTTATTTAAATAAAGTTCTACCTCAAAACCTTCTTGCTCAAACTCCCACTTAATTAAATTTGGATTTGATTTAGATGCACTACCAAACAAGTTATCGAATGTTTTTGAATACTTTCCAAAGTTATCATGGGCTATTATGGTTATATCAATATCATTCTGCCCCGCAATTCCCAGAGCAGAAGCTCCCATAAACATAATTTCGGCTTGTGGCAAAACTTCTTTGATTTTAGAAATAATTTTTTGAGCCACTTCCTGAACTCTTGGGTTAAATGGTTTTATAGTAATTATTTTATTTTCAGGAACAGTAAGCAGGTATTTTTCTTGGTTTGGGGTAAGCATGATCACAATTTAGCATTTTTTCTTATGATTTCCAAAACTTCTTCCAAACTACCCAAAACTTTACCATGTTATAACGGAGGGCTGGGGTGAGTTACTTAAAATTTACCGCTTCCAAAATCTTCCCAAATTGCTCCGGCTCAAGAGAAGCGTGGCCAACCAAAAAACCGGACACATTGCCATAATCTAT
>Ga0209542_10013752_pt1 | contig 13881 bp, 10 predicted proteins | sample RifCSPhighO2_01_FD_184028 | JGI IMG/M metagenome (GOLD analysis project Ga0209542, IMG submission 184028) | Soil microbial communities from Rifle, Colorado - Rifle CSP2_plank highO2_0.1 (SPAdes) (version 2) | ecosystem: Environmental > Terrestrial > Deep subsurface > Rock core/Sediment ...
TCCGCCTCCCCTCAGCCGCCGACAATCGGCCCCTGAAATACGAGGAATTTCTCAAAAAAATCGGCAGGACAGTGTTCGTCTCGGCCACTCCCACCGAATATGAGATCAACAAAAGTAAGGCGGTAGTGGAACAGTTGGTCCGTCCTACCGGTCTCCTCGACCCAGAAGTCGAAGTCCGCCCCACCCGGCATCAAATCGATGACCTGCTCGAAGAAATAAGAAAAAGAACGAAGAAGTCCCAGCGCGTTCTGGTGACCACATTGACGAAAAAAATGGCAGAGGAGCTCTCGGAGTATCTCAAGGAGATCGGGGTAAAAACCCACTATCTGCACTCGGACGTTGATACGTTTGAACGCCTGGAAATTCTGCGCGATCTGCGCCTCGGCATCTATGATGTCATTGTCGGCATAAATCTTCTCCGTGAAGGCCTCGACCTTCCGGAAGTATCGCTCGTGGCCATTCTCGATGCTGACAAAGAGGGGTATCTTCGAAGCCGCACCTCTCTCCTGCAAGTGATGGGCCGCGCGGCACGGCACGCGGATGGGCACATCATCATGTACGCCGACCGGGTGACCGGTTCAATGCAAACTGCGATGGACGAAGTAAAACGCCGGCGCAAGATCCAGGAGTCTTACAACAAAAAACACGGCATCACGCCACAAAGCATCCAAAAAGATATCCGCGAGGGGCGCCTGGCGGGCACCAAAATCGCTCCCGAAGACAAGAAATCGGAAATCGATTACTCAAAGATGGATAAGAAGGAGGTGCGCTACTACATCGAAGAGCTCAAAGACCGAATGGACCTCGCTTCAAAAAATCTTGAATTCGAGCGGGCCGGGGGATTACGCGATGAGATAATTCTAATAAATCAAAGTTTGCGCAGAAAAAAGCACAAAGTGTAGCGAAGTCCGGTAGTGAGCCGAAGGTTCTACTACTGGGATGAAAAGGCGGCGGAGCTCCGCGACGAGATCACACAAATCAATCAATCCCTCCGCCGCACCAAACACCGGGTATAAAAAAACCGCCCCTCACGGGGCGGTTTTGCTATATCTTTGCTATGGCCTGCGCGAGACGGGATTTAAGCCTGGCGGCTTTGTTTTTGTGGATTACATGCTTCTTCGCTGCCTTGTCGATCTGCGCATATGCCGTCTGAAGGAGTCTGGCAGCTTCGTCCTTCTTCTTTCCCCCAACCGCTCGGCGGACCGCTTTGATGGCATCTTTATATTTGTCGATCCTGACAATATTAATAACCCGCTTTCTGGCGGAACTGCGCATGGCCTTGATTGCCGACTTGGTGATGGGCACGTAGGAATAAATTAAGAGTAAAGATACTTTAACAAAAAGAGTCCTCCTAGTCAATGACTCCTATGAAAAGCGAAAAACTTTGGCGAGCCGAAAAAATGCGTAAAGCCCAGGTTTCAAAACCAAATCGCGCGCGCCAGTGCCGGCAATTTCTTTCCCAGTCACCCCCGGCTTCACGTACCGGGTCTTGAAACGGGTGATCCCTGCCCACGGGTGAGTGGGCTCGTCCGCCGGGGCCACTCCCCACATGTCATACCATTTCTTCCCCCGCGCCTTAGCCAATTTTATGGCTTCCCATAAAACCAGGCTCGGGGTGTTGGCTGAGCGCTCCTCAGCCGAGGAAGCGGCGTAGAGGTATGTCCCGCTATCGCCAAAGAGCATTACGATCGCGGCGGCGAGCACTCGGCCATTGAGACTCCCGATCAGCAGTTCGGCGCGCGGTTCCGCAGAACTTGTCATAAAAATTTGCCGAAATCGCAGGAAGCGCTCGCGCGGCCAGGAGACGATGCCGTCGCGCTTAGCGGTTTCTTTGAGAAGGGCCAGGAACTGTTCGAAGGCTTCGTCGCTATCCGTGGCTATTTCTACTTTCACGCCCTTTTTTACAGCCAACCGCAAATTGTAGCGGGACTTTTCATGCATATTGGACAGGAGCTCGTCCTCGCTTCGGGACAAATCAACGAGCACGGTATTTTCAGGCTCAAGCTGGCGAACGAGGATCGCGGGTTTGCGCCACTCTTCACTCAAGTCGAGCTTGGCTCGTTCATAAGGAGGATTAATTCTCGCCAAAACTGCCTTTTCCCTTTTACCAATTTCCTTTATTTTTTCCGCGAGCTCTCTGATCGCCAGTCGCTTATTGCTTATTGCTGAGTCGACGATCGGTCCCTTCGCGATTTCCAGATAACTGCTGTTTGCGGGGAGTTTGCGAATGACTGCTTGAGCTTTCCAGGCCGCGCCCTCGAGTCGCAGAATTTTTGTGCCAAGGTTTTGCTGGAATTCCCCCCATTCCCAAGCCTGCAAAAACGAGGAGGGGGAAGAATTCTCTATCACAAACTTATTCCACGACAATGCGCTATCCGCCATAAGACATTCGTGAATTTCTAATTACTAATCTCTAATTCCTAAAGAATAACCAATCCCCAATTTAGAACAATTGGGGTCAATTACCTGGCCGCCGAATATATTTATCAGTCATTTGCGATTATATATCTTCAATTGAACCATAAATCACAATTTATCCTCGGCAGGCGGGGAAATTAGATATTAATTTTGCTCATCTCTTCCCAATTTTGCCCCGATTTCGCCTCGACCTCGATCGGCACGCTTACTTTGTAAACACTTGTCATGATTTTCGCGATTTCCCCGGCGTATTTTTCAACTTTGTCTTTTTTGACCTCAAATAGCAGCTCGTCGTGGACCTGCAGGAGCAAGCGGCAGTCCTCATCATTCGTCAGGCCCAGCTCTGAGAGTTTGTTCATCGCCATCTTGATGATATCGGCCGAGAGAGACTGAAACGGCATGTTGATCGCGGCGCGTTCCGCGGAGGCGCGAACCTGGAACTGCGAGGAGCTGATCTCCGGAAAATACCGAACCCGGCCGAGTTCGTTTTTTACGTACCCCTTTCGCCGGACATCTGCGACTACTTCCTCGAGATACCGGGTCAATCCCGAGTAAGTGGAGAAATATTTATCAATAAAATCCTGTGCCTCGCCTTGGGACACGCCGGGAATGCGGCTGGTGAGTCCGTAGGCAGACAAGCCGTAGAGCACCCCGAAGTTTATGGTTTTGGCACTGCGTCTTTGCAAATCAGTGACTTTCTTGGGATCCTTTATGCCAAAAATTTCCATGGCGGTCGCCGTATGGATGTCCTCCCCGTTTTTGAAGGCCTCCATCATTTTCCTATCCTTGGACAAATGCGCTGCCAAGCGCAACTCGATTTGCGAGTAGTCGATGGCGAGGAACACAAACCCTTCTTCTGCGATAAATGCCTTACGAATACCGCGGCCAAATTCCGTTCGGACCGGAATGTTCTGCAGATTGGGGTCCGAGCTCGACAATCTTCCGGTCGCCGCGATGGTCTGGCTATAGCTCGTGTGCACTCGTCCGGTTTCCGGATTTATCAGCAGCGGCAAGGTGTCGAGATATGTGTTTTTTAGCTTTGTCAGTTCACGCCATTCAAATATCAGAGGGACGATCGGGTGCAGGTCCCGGAGCTTCTCGAGTTCGGTCGCGGCGGTGGACAAGCCGGTTTTGCCTTTTTTCAGGTTTTCCGTGGGGATCTTCAATTTTTCGAACAAAACTTCTTTGAGCTGGAGTGGGCTACCGATATTAAACTCTGCTCCGGCAAACTTCCAGATATGCTGCTCCAATTTCTCGATTTCTTTCTCCGCTTTTTTGGAAAGGCCGTTAAGATGACTGGCGTCGACCTTGATGCCGCGGTACTCCATCTCCGCCAAAACTCTAGCGAGGGGCATTTCGATATCCCTAAAAATTTCGAGAAGGCGCATCTCCTCGAGTCGGGGGAGGAGCTTTTTATAGAGCCGCCAGGTGTAGTCCGCGTCCTCTCCGCAGTAATCGGCCACGTCCGCGACGGGAACATCGGCCATGCTTTTTTGGTTTTTCCCTTCCCCGATGAGCTTGGTGATGGGGGTTTTGCGGAAACCAAATTCGGCGAAAGACAGGCTGTCGAGGTCGAAGTTCCGTGACCCAGGGCTCAAGAGATATGCCGCGATCATCGTGTCGCCCCACGCCCCGCCCAAGGAAATCTGATTTCTTTTCAAAACCAAATAATCATATTTGAGATTGTGGCCGACCTTGGTGCTGTGGTCGCTCAGCAGGATTTTTTTCAGCCGCTCATCCACCATGGCCGCTGGGACATAATACGCCTTCCCATTCTTCCAGGAAAAACCAATGCCCACGATCTGGGCCGCCACCGGATTTAGGGAAGTCGTCTCCGTATCGAGAGCGTATTCCTTCTGTTCCTGAAGTTCATCAAGAAACTTCTCATACTCCGGTGCTGAATCGAGGAGTTGATAATTGTCATTGGATTCTCTCTTCTCCAGCAACTGGGCGGCATTTTGCGTTTTGGGCAGTTTATCGAGCAAACTTTTAAACTCCAGCTCCCTGAAAAGTTCATAAACCTTGCTCTCGTCATACCCATCCAACCGCAAATTCTTGAGATCAAACGAAAGTTTCATTGTACGAACTATACGGACCAGGTGTTTCGAGAGCTCTGCGTCCTTCTCGTGCTCCAGGAGAAGCGTCCTCACCCGCTCTGAAATGCGTTTCGTGTCTTTGCCCTTCGCGTAATCGTAAACTTTCTCGAGAGTGCCGAACTTCTGCAAAAGCTCGGACGCGGTTTTTTCGCCGATGCCGCGCACCCCGGGGATGTTGTCGGATGGGTCGCCCCGGAGAGCCTTGTAATCAATGAGTTGCTCGGGAAGAAGCCCGTACCGCTCCTTGATCGCCGCCGCATCATAGATCTTGGTCTCCGCGAGGCCCTGCTTGGGGGCAAAAACGCTCACCGAATCATCGACTAACTGCAGAGTGTCCAAGTCGCCGGTCAGGATCACGACTTTCAAATCATGTTTCTTGCCGATAGCCGAAAGCGAGCCGATGATGTCGTCTGCCTCGTAACCCTTCTCTTCGTAAACTGGCAGATCGAACGCGCGCACCAGTTCTTTGACGCGCGGAATCTGCGCGTATAGCTCATCCGGGGCTTTGACCCGTTTCGCCTTATACTCCGCGTAGAGTTTGTCGCGAAATGTTGGTTCCGGCAGATCAAAGGCGACCGCGACATACTGCGGCTTTACTTCCTTGAGCGCCCGGAGCAGAAGCAGGGCAAAACCATAAACGCCATTGGTCGGCTCGCCTTTCTTGTTCGAGAGGTGGGGGATAGCGTGAAAACCGCGATGCACGAGCGCGTTACCATCAACCAGGAGAAGTACTTCTTGTTTCGTTTTTTCAGCCATCTTGCTTTTATTTTAGCATAAAAAACGAGGCGTGATTCCGCCTTGTTTAATGCTGATAAAAATATATTCGAGGGGCTACTCCTCGGTCACCCGCCAGACTTCAGAGAGGTCGGTAATCCCTTGGAGGGCCTTGAGCACTCCGTCCTGTTGCATGCTCATCATCCCCTGGGCGACCGCGGCGCGTTTGATATCCACGGTCGAAACTTGCTGATAGATCATTTTTTCCAGTTCATCATCTACGGAAAAAATCTCGAACACGCCGATGCGGCCATGATATCCCAAATGATGACACTCTTCGCAACCCTTCCCACGGAAAAAACTCAAAGTCTCGGGGATGGTCACTTCGGCTTTCGGTGGGATTTTTTCCAAAGCTGATTTCACGCGGCGCATCTCCTCCGGCGCTGGCCGGTAAGTCTCCTTGCAGTGCTCGCAAAGCCTCCGCACCAACCGCTGGGCGATGAGCGCATTCAATGCCGGCGCCAGAGTCACCGGCTTCACTCCCATGTCCAGAAGCCGGGGGATAGCCCCCGCCGCGTCATTGGTATGCAGAGTGGAGAGCACGACGTGGCCGGTAAGCGCGGCCTGGCTGGCCGTTTCCGCGGTTTCGTAATCGCGAATTTCGCCGACCATGATGATATCCGGGTCCTGCCGAAGGATTGAACGGAGCCCTTTGGCAAAGTCCATGCCGGAGGCGTGATCGATGGGCGTCTGAATCACCCCCTCGAGCCGGTATTCCACGGGGTCTTCGAGCGTAATTATCTTTATTCCAGGTTTATTCAGATGCTGAAGGAACGAATAAAGTGTTGTGGTTTTCCCCGAACCGGTAGGTCCGGTGGTCAGTATCATGCCGTTGGGCTTCTGAAGTTCCTCGGAAACGATTTTCGAGGCGCGGCCAATGAGTCCGAGCTTCGCTATCGATACCCCCAAGTCCTCATTTCCTAAAATTCGCATGACGATCGATTCGCCGTATGCGGAAGGAAGCGCAGAAACGCGAATGTCGAGAACCTTGTCCGGCAGTCGGACTGAAAACCTCCCATCTTGGGTGGAAGCAGTTACATTGAGTTTCATGCTAGAGAGCACTTTGAGCCTGGTCACCAACAAATGATGCCAGTTCGAGGGAATATCAACCATGTCCTGCAGCACTCCGTCGATGCGAAACCGAATTTTGAGCAGGTTCTTTTCCGGTTCAAGATGGATGTCCGAGGCGCGCATCGTGACCGCCGCCGCAAAAAATATTTCGACCAGGTCGCTGGCGGATATCACTTTATCCTCTTTGGCCAGGGCGGGGAGCTGACGAAGTTTCGCTACCGATTCCACCCCGGGCTTCACCGTGGCTTCATGTTTGAGGGTCAGGGATGGTATCGGCAGGCGCCGATACTGACCGAGAACATATTCCAGAGCCGGAGCGGATACCAAATATAGCTCCGCCCGATAGCCGCGATGCTCCAAGGGAGATATTATCTTTTGCAGATTCGGGTTGTTGGGGTCCAGTAGGCCAACTTTTACATCATGCCCCTCGCGATAAAAAGGAGAGGCCTCGGCCGCTCGCGCGTCCTCCACGTTGACCAGCTCCAAAATCGCCTGCTCAATAGGGAACCCCTTCAGATCGAAATAGGGGAGTCCGACTTTTTTCGCTTTCCTCTGAACTTCGTCCTCCAAAAATTTTCGATTGAGCGAACTAAAAACCTGCCCGATCCCTTGCTCCGGAGGATGGGGTTGCCCTCCCTGTCGGGGGTGAGGGATGCTATCTCCTATATTAGATGCGGTCATTTTGTTTCAAAACGATTTTAGTTTACATAGACATTATATCCTCAAACCGGCTTTTTTTACAAAAAACCGGGGCTTATGCCCCGATTTGTTCTTTGATCTTCTGCAATGTTTCCAAAACTCTCTTTTCTAGTTCTGGGAGGTTCGGTCCGCGTACGCGCAGCTCACCCATCGAACCGTTGAGCATTTGCCCGCCGAGCGCGCTCATCACAAGCTGCGTACGAACACTCGGATGAAATTGAAAATACCCGACGATCTCTCCGCTAGCCGTTTCCGCAAGTAAAAAAATGACCTTTCTCCCCGCCAAGTTTGCGACCAACTCGCGGGTCACTCCCAATATATCCTCCTCTGTAGCGCCGACTTTTTCCAGATCCGCGGCGCTTAAGAGCGAATATACAACCTGCAATTCTTTAACCTCACGGAGACGCGCGAGAGCGCGACCCCAGAGTTTCAGAAGCGAAATATTTTTTGTCTTATATAACTCGCGAATGATGTCCTGGTGCCGACCGCCCTGCGCTATGAGGGAAGAGGCTTTGAGAAAAGCACGGGGGGTGGTCTTGATATGCTGGAAGCTGTTGGTCTCCACGATAATTCCGGCCAATAGATTTGTCGCGATTTTATCATCCATGAGCCCTGCTTCGAAATCCTCGATAAGCCCGGCCAAAATCTCCGAGGTCGAGGTCGCTGTCAGATCCACCAAATTTATCTCGCCGAAGTGTTCATTATTGGGGTGGTGGTCGATGTTAACGGTGGGCGTCTCGAAAAAGAAGTCGGTATTGTGTTCGAACAGCGCACCCAAGTGATCGAGAGCGGGAGTATCCAACACAAAAATCAAATCATAGGGGAACTTGGCGCTCCGAAATGAAACGTCGGCGGACAAGAATTTCCCCGAGCGAGGTTTTAGAAAAATATCAACCCGTTCGGGAAGGTCCTCGTAGGACAGCTCCTCGAGCTGGGCGCTGGTTTTGGCCACGGAAATCACAAAGCTCTGCTCGGCGGATATGGTATTCTTGAGATTTTCTATTCCCGGTAAAAACTGGTACGCCGAAGCGTCAGGCGAGGTGGAGACAAGTTCCGGTTCTTTTTCGAGCTTCTTCAAGAAATCAAACAACGCTAGACCGGCGCCCAGTCCGTCTCCGTTGGCGTTTTGGGAGAGCGCGATGAGAATGCGTTTCGATTTGTTTATCGCGTCAAAAATTTGTTGTTCGGCTTCTTGGGGCATTCCGGTTGAGTATTACTTCAGATAACGACGGGTTGATAACCGGCTTTGGTTTCCATCGGCCCTTTGATTGTCCGCATGCCCTTGGAAAGTCAGTTTTCAGGAGAATTCTTGCCCCTATCACGAGCAAACCTGCACACTTTGGTACAAAAAGGTTATCGAAGTACTATAAGAGAAAATGGAGGGCTCGTCAAGAAGCCATGGAAATATCAAGATTTTTTTGCTAAAATAAGGGCATTCTGAAGGATTTTTAGGGAAAATGAAAAATGTGCCGCCAAATCAAACTTTGTCACCATCCCCTGGGGCAACCGCGCGCATCGCTGCTCGTATCGCGAAACACCTTGTCCCCGGCTCTGTCTTGGCGCTCCGCGGCCCTCTGGGAAGCGGCAAAACAACTTTCGTCAAAGGCCTTGCTCACGCGCTCGGCATCAGAGGCAAAATCGTCAGCCCAAGCTTTGTGATAGTCGCGCCGTACCCCGTGAGGCGAGGAAAAATAAAAAACCTTTACCATTTTGACTTATACCGCCTCCGGTCAGCGAGGGAGCTCCGTGTGTTGGGGTTTAGCGAAATCATTAAAAATAGTGACGGTGTGACAGTCATCGAGTGGCCGGAAATCGCCAAGCCCTTACTTCCAAATAAAACCCGATATCTAGATTTTCAAATGGGCAAAAGCCCCAAAGAACGACGGATCAAAATATGGTAAAGAAACTCATCCTAGTCTTCGCGCTTTGTCTTTTCGTAGAAGGGTTTGCTGTAATACGAATTACAGCCGGTTTTGAGCGACCACCAAAACTCTCTCCCCTCACAGAAGAGCAGCCACCGCTCCCCCCCACCCCGATGGACTTACCAGAAAGCATGACGCTCTTGAATGATGAAGATCAATTTTCGATACCTGCCAAAGATTTAGATGCGCTGTCCGCAAAGGAAGTCTGGCGGAGAGCCGAACAAAACGATCTATCCGGTTACCTATTTGAGGCCCTCGGCGGCAAGAGTGATGGGTGGCGCAAGGACATCGCGGTCAACGAACAGGGTCTGGCTGACGTAATCCTAGCCCAGGAAAAACGGATCAACCGCTCGGTACAGAACGCGGAGCTGGTGATCGACGATTTCCGTGCCGTAAATTTCAAACCGCACCTTCCCGGACAAACACTGGATTTACAAGCAACGAGATCGATGCTGCTGACGGCTTTGCTCAATGCAAACACAAAACTAAATCTTCCCGTTGTTAAGATGCATCCGACCACCAAGCTTGGCGACCTCAACAGCCAAGGTATCAAGGAGCTCCTAGTACGGGGGCAGACCGATTTCAGTGGATCATCGGCGTCGCGCATTCAGAACGTAACTGTGGGAGCATCCCAGTACCGCGGACTCATTATCCCAAGGGGAGCGGAATTTTCTTTTAACGACAATCTCGGCGTCATTGATGCCGCTCACGGCTACCGGCCTGAACTCGTAATCAAACCAGAAGGGACTGTGCCAGAATTCGGCGGGGGCTTGTGCCAAGTATCTTCGACGGCGTTCCGGGCGGCATTCTTTGGCGGGTTACCAATTACTCAGAGACGCAACCACTCTTATGCAGTTGCCTATTATGAATGGATCGCTGACGACTTGCCGCGCTCTGCCGGTCTAGATGCCACCATTTACCCCGGGGCGCAGGACCTGAAATTCGTGAACGATACTCCGGGAGATATCCTAATCTGGACAGCGATTGAGGGGAAGCGTCTCTACTTTGACTTCTACGGCACAAAGGATGGCAGAAAGGTCGCGGTAGAAGGGCCGGAGATCTACGATCGGCGATCGAGCGGAGCGTTGAAGGCCAAGGTCACTCGAACTCTCACGACCGCGAGCGGCGAAATTCAAGAATTGGTGCTAAACTCTAGCTATGTATCTCCCAATCTGTTCCCTCGAGTTTTCGAGTATCCGCCGCCTCCGACCCCTCCTGCCGAGGTCCCCGCGGAAACTACTCCTGTAACAACAAATTAGAAACTATGAAAATTTCTCTCTCAAAAAAGACTCCCGCCGAGCTCCGCGTTCCCGCGGTGGTGATTTTTTATTATCTTGATCAAAAAAACTCTCAAATCAAAGCGCTCGGTCAAGAAACTGAGGCGGTAATTGAGAGGCTTCGCGTCCAAAAAGATTTCACCGGGAAACAAGGTCAATTCAAACTGATTTTTTCCGCCGACGCAATCCCACGGATTCTGCTGGTTGGACTTGGCAAAAAGGAAACAATGACTTTGGAGAAGTTGCGAGTGGCGGCATCCACAGCAATCGCGGAGCTTCGGAAATCGCCAGTCTCGGAAGCCGCGCTCCTCCCGCCCGAAATGCCTGGCATCAACCAGCAGACCGCAATCCAAGCACTTGCCGAAACAGTTCTCCTCTCGACATACACTTTCGAGCACTACAAAAAACAAAGCGAGGAGGCCGCACCTCTTAACGAGATCTTCATTGTCAGCACCTATTCAGGCGGGGAAAAGGCTTTGAAAGAAGGCGAAATCCTCGGTCGCGCGGTAAACATGGCTCGCGACTTAGGCAACCACCCGAGCAACGTTGCGACACCCTCTCACTTGGCCAAACACGCACAAGAGCTGTCTAAAAATTTCCCGAAGATCAGGGTCCGCATTCTGGACCGCGCGGGTATCAAAAAAGAGGGGATGGGTGCCCTGCTCGCAGTAGCGCAGGGTTCAGATGAGGAGCCGCGATTCATCATCCTCGAATACCATGGAAAAAAATCCGGAGCTCCGGTGGTGCTGATTGGTAAGGGCGTAACTTTCGATAGTGGCGGACTCTCGCTCAAGCCATGGGAAAAAATGGATGAAATGAAATTTGACATGGCAGGCGCGGCAACAGTTTTCGGGATTTTTCAGGCCGCCGCGGAACTTAAGCTCCCGATGAATCTCATCGGGCTCATCCCCGCCAGCGAAAACCTCCCTTCCGGCAAAGCGCTGAAACCCGGCGACATCGTCAAAAGCCGGTCAGGAAAAACCATCGAGGTCCTTAGCACCGACGCGGAAGGCCGCATGATGCTGGCGGACGCGCTGGATTTCGCAAAAAATTATAAGCCGGAATTAGTAATCGATTTCGCCACCCTCACGGGTTCAATAGTAGTCGCGCTAGGCGATGACATCATCGGCGCATTTAGTAACCGCGACGGGCACCTACGGGGGATGCAACGGGCAAGCGACACGACGGGCGAAGCGCTGTGGCCGATGCCACTATATAAAGAGTACGAACCGCTCATCAAAAGCCATGTCGCGGACCTGCGGAACCACGCAACTATGAGATATGGGGACGCGATTCATGCGAGTTTGTTCCTCCAGAACTTCGTCGACTTCCCTTGGATCCATCTCGACATCGCCGGTGTCGCCTGGGCGACCCGCGAAAAACCCTATCGAGCTGTCGGGGCTACCGGGTCAGGGGTGAGATTGGCCATAGAGTTCCTCAAAAACTACAAGAAACGGAAATAAAAAAGAGACAGACTACAACGCGGTCTGTCAGCGCTTGAGCTCCATGCGGTGATTAAATACCAGATAGAAACGGACCACGTCTTTTTCCCGTGGCCGCACTTGGTATCCTACCGCAAAGTTCAGAGAGCTCTGCGAGACCCGAAAAACTGGGAAGCTTATACGGGGTCCCGCTCCCAACAAATCCCTTCCGGGGCGATGGAGATTTTCGGTCTCCACCCCGACCCCCCATCGGCTCGAAATATGATAATCGACGATTACCATATTATAGTGGGCCTTTTGGGAAATCGGATACGCCCACTCCCCAAAGACGCTCAGTTTTGAGGAGGGTCTTGCTTGAACCCGAATATCCGGCATCCACTCGTTTCTACTCGTTCCCCACTGCCTCTGAACCATAACCTCAACCCACCAGGCGCCCTGACGGTATCCCAACCCAGCAAAGAGGTTAGTGTTGTCCGGCAGCTTACCGCGAACATTAGTAACTGACCAAACAGGCAGAAACCAATGCTCGCTCAGATCGGCCTGAACGTGAACTACCGGCCTGACCTGGGGGCTCTGCCCGGATGCGCTAGGGGAGAGCAGAAGTCCTACAAATACGATCAACAATTGTTTCCTCATTTTCCCTCCTGTGGATTCTTAACCTTTGACAGGTTAAGAGGAGATGATATACTATTTATATTGAGTGGTCAACACCACCACAGGGTGATAATTAACACCACAATATGTACCAAGAGGTCCTTCAAGAAGCTGGACTAAGCCCGAATGAGGCTAAAATATACGAGGCCCTAGCGGAACTCGGGGAGTCGACAGTCAGTAAAATCGCTGTTGCTGCTAGTGTACACAGACGCAACGCGTACGACGCCATTCACCGACTGATCGAAAAAGGCCTTTGCTTTGAGATTTTTTCCGGAGCTGAGAATCACTATAACGCTGTGGATCCTGGGAAGCTTTTGGAACTGGCGGGAGAGCGGTATCAAAAAATCCAGGCTATATTGCCGGCGCTGCAAAAAAAATTCGCTAAACGGGAAGCTCCCGAAGAGGCATATATCTACAGGGGGCTAGAGGGTCAAAAGAATATTTTTCGTGATGTGCTGAGAGTAGGCAAAGACAGTTATTTCATTGGTGCCAAAGGAGGGTGGTATGACTCGCGGCTCGAAACAGCGCGGCTCGAATTTTTTAAAGAAGCGGCGCGTAAAAAAATCGGCTTCGTCCAACTGTTTGATCATGACGTTAAAGAGCAGCTCCCGGGATTCCCGAAACGATTCGGCGGCCCCTTGCGTTATCGATACTTGCCCAAAAAATATTCAACCAATTCAGCAATTCATATTTTTGGCGACTATGTAATTACGTACACAGGGCTTCCGGTCGGAAAAATAACTGAAGGTATCGTATTTTTTGTCATCCACAGCCGTGATCTAGCAGAAAGCTACCGTACCTGGTTTTGGTATATGTGGGACCAATCGAGCGAAAAATAACACTTCGACAGACGAAGTCGCGAAATGCTAGAATAAAGCCGCTATGATCAGCAAAACATCAAAAGAAAAAGAGCGGGAGGTGGCGGCCAAAGAACAGCCCGAGGACCGCGAGATTGATCTGACCCTGCGGCCCAAAAACCTCACGGACTATATCGGCCAGGAAAAAATCAAAGAACACCTGCGGATTTTTTTGGGCGCCGCCAAAAAACGCAAAGAGCCGCTGGAACACGTTTTAGTTTACGGCGCCCCGGGCCTCGGCAAAACCACGCTCGCCCACGTTCTGGCCAACGAGATGGGCGTCCCTATCAAAGTCACTTCCGGTCCGGCGATTGAACGGGCGGGGGACCTCGCGAGCCTGCTGACCAATCTGCAGGATCATGAGGTGTTGTTTATCGATGAGGTACACCGGCTGCCTCGCATCGTGGAAGAAATTCTCTACCCGGCAATGGAGGACTTTCGATTTGATATTATCTTGGGCAAGGGACCGGGGGCCCGGTCAGTGCGCCTCGATCTGCCGCGTTTCACCATTATTGGCGCCACGACCCGCCTGGGGATGATGTCCGCCCCTCTGCGGGATCGCTTTGGCGTCACTTTACGGCTCGACTATTACGAAGGGGAGGAAATCGAACGCATCGTCACCCGCTCGGCCAAAATTCTCGGGATCCCGATCGAGTCAGAAGCCATTCGGG
>Ga0209542_10013753_pt1 | contig 13880 bp, 14 predicted proteins | sample RifCSPhighO2_01_FD_184028 | JGI IMG/M metagenome (GOLD analysis project Ga0209542, IMG submission 184028) | Soil microbial communities from Rifle, Colorado - Rifle CSP2_plank highO2_0.1 (SPAdes) (version 2) | ecosystem: Environmental > Terrestrial > Deep subsurface > Rock core/Sediment ...
GCAAAGATTAAGTCGCAAATTCCAGAACTTCCAACACAAAGAGAAGAGAGGTTTAGTAAAATGGGCCTTTCCGAAAGTTATGCAAAAATACTTTCGGAAAGTAAGGCGCGGGCAGATTATTTTGAAGGGGCTGTAAAAGTCGCTAAAAAGCACAAGGTTCCAACTAAAATAATTGCGGATTTGATGGTCAATAAAAACATGGATAGGCAATTTCCTGAACCTGCGGAACTTGTGAAGAAGGTCTATGAACTTACAAAAACGGAGTTTGTCGGTGAAGACGAAATTAGAAGAGTAGCCTTTGAGGTTATCAAAAAAGAACAGAGGGCGGTTTCAGACTTTAAAAAAGGAAAATCCCAAGTATTTGGTTATCTAATGGGCCGTGTACTAAGCATTTTAAAAGGTCAAGGCAGCCCGCAAGCGATTGCTAAAACTTTGACAGAGCTTTTAAAAAAGAGCAAAAAGCCGGTCGCAAAAATAGTAAGTTATGAAAAATAAATTCGTACATCTTCATGTTCACACCGAATATTCTCTTTTGGACGGGCTTTCAAAAATTACAAAGCTTTTCAGGCACGTAAAAGAGTTAGGTATGGACTCCATTGCAATTTCAGACCATGGGGCAATGTATGGAGTGATTGAATTTTATAAAAAGGCCAAAAGGGAGGGTATAAAACCGATTTTAGGAATGGAGGCGTATACGACCAATGTGGATTTGAAGGAGAGACCTGAAAGGGGTAAGTTTAGAAATTTTCATCTACTTCTGTTGGCAAAAAATAAGGAGGGTTATAAAAATTTGATGAAGCTTACCTCGATTGCTCATCTGGAAGGGTATTATTATAGACCAAGGGTTGATAGAGCGACCTTGGCAAAGTATTCAAAGGGACTGATTGCCACCTCTGCGTGTCCCCAAGGCGAAATAGCCCAGGCCTTAACTGAAGGAGATTATTTGGAGGCCAAGAAGATAGCCCAATGGTTTGTTGATGTTTTCGGACAGGATTATTACTTGGAAGTTCAAAAACACGATTACTTAAGTTACGTTGAGAAAGCAGAAATTCCCGAAATCAAAGAAGAGCTGACCAACCAAGCAGAAAATGAAAAAAAGATAATCGCCGGAGTTAAAAAGCTAAGTAGAGAAATGGGTATCCCCATAGTGGCAACCAATGATGCACATTATATCAAGAGGGAAGACGCAAATGCACAAGATGCTTTAGTTTGTATAGCAACAGGTAAAAATATTTCGGAAGTCCGCCGTTTAAGATTTATTGACGCTCCTACTTATTACATTAATAGCCCCCAGGAGATGTCCGAGCATTTTTCCGATCTTGGGGAAGCTTTGGAAAATTCTGTAAAGATTGCCGAAAAGTGCGACGTTTCGATTACTTTGGATAAATGGTATTTCCCCGAGTACCCTTTGGAGAAAAGAACTCCCGACGCCGAGCTGGAAGAAAAAACTTGGGACGGAATTCGCGAGAGAGTCGACCGATTAACACCCGACATCAAAAAAAGACTCAAGTATGAGCTTAAAACAATAAAAGAAAAGGGCTACGCTACCTACTTCTTAATTGTTTCGGATGTCGCTCGTTGGGCTCACGACGGAGGAATAGTTACCAATACCAGAGGTTCCACGGCTGGTTCTATGGTGGCATATGCGGTGGGGATTATAAATATAAATCCACTCAAATACGACCTTCCTTTCGAAAGGTTTTTGACACCATGGAGACCATCCCCTCCTGATATTGATTTTGATATAGCAGATGATAGGCGAGAAGAAATAATAAACTATATTAGTGAAAAGTACGGGCACGACAGAGTGGCACAGATTTGTACCTTTGGAAGGATGCTTGCCAGAGGTTCGGTTAGAGATACCGCCAGGGTTTTGGGCTTTCCATATTCTACAGGCGACAGAATTTCAAAGTTAATTCCAATCGGCTCGCAGGGCTTTCCCATGAGTATCGAGAGAGCTCTTAGAATGTCGAGCGACTTAAACAATTTATACGAGAATGACGCCGATTCTAAAAAAGTAATAGATTTGGCGAAACAATTAGAGGGAAATGCCAGACATGTATCGGTACACGCGGCGGGAGTGGTAATAGCGCCTGACGAAATTACCAATTACACTCCAGTACAACTTGATCCGGAAGGGAAAAAAATAATAACTCAATATGATATGGATGCATTGGATCCTAACGTTTCTCCCGGAGAGGCAATAGGTCTTTTGAAATTTGACTTTTTGGGTCTAAGAAACTTGTCAATTCTGGGTTCCGCCATAGAGATAGTCAAAAGAGCCAGAGGAATCGATATTAATCTAAGCGAAATTGCGCTAGATGATAAAAAGACTTTCGAAATGCTGTCAAAAGGCGAAACGATGGGAGTTTTTCAGCTTTCCGGAAGCGGGATGACCAGATACCTTAAAGAACTCAAACCCACAAGAATTGAGGATTTGATGGTTATGGTCGCACTATATCGGCCTGGACCCATGGCTCAAATTCCTGAGTATATTGAAAGAAAGAACAATCCCGCAAAAACTACCTATTTTGACCCGAGAATGAAAGATTATTTAGGAAAAAGTTACGGACTCATGGTTTATCAGGACGATGTATTCACAACAGCAATAAACATCGCGGGTTATTCTTGGGAAGAAGCAGACAAATTTAGAAAAGCGGTTGGTAAAAAAATTCCCGAGGAAATGGAAAAACAAAAAGACAAGTTTGTAAGAGGTGCTGTTGCGCGAGGTATGGAGAAGAAAAAAGCAGAGGAGCTTTTTAAGTTAATAGAACCTTTCTCCGGTTATGGGTTTAATAAAGCACACGCGGCAAGCTACGGCATGGTTGCGTATCAAACGGCATACATGAAAGCAAACTTCCCTGTTGAGTTTATGTGTGCACTTCTTACGGCCGAGTCCAATGATGCCGATAAAATTTCTGCGGCGGTAAATGAATGTAAACGTATGGGTATTAATGTTTTATCTCCAGACATAAATGAATCAGACGTTGGATTTAAAATTGTGGAGGATAAGGACTCTTTGAAGGGTAAAGCGATTCGATTCGGATTAAGCGCGATTAAAAATGTGGGCAAAGCAGCCATAGAAGCAATTTTAGAAGTAAGGGATGTTGGGAAGTTTGAGTCTTTCGCCGATTTTCTTTCAAGAGTAGATTCCCGACGTGTCAATAAGAAGGTTTTAGAAAGTTTAATAAAAGTAGGAGCAATGGGTAACTTTGGTAAAAGAGCTTCACTATTATCTTCAATGGATGAGATTCGCGGAAAAGTCGCTAAACCCAAAGGCAATAAAGATCAACAAGGCCTTTTCAGTGCGGAAGAAATGGCCGAGTCTAAAAAGGTGAGAAGAATTGAAAACGATACTGTCGAAGAATTTAGCGACGAAGAGTTGCAAAGTCTGGAAAGACAACTTTTAGGATTTTCACTTTCCTCAAGGCCAATTGGAGAGCTAATTTCCGAATTTGAGCATGAAGCGACTCATAAAATTTTTGAAATTTCCCCTCACGGCACCTTGGGGGAACTTGTGAGAGTTGCGGCTGTTGTTTCGGATATAAGAATTGCCGTGACAAGAAGAAGCGCCCAAGAGATGGCTTTCGTAAGAGTAGAAGACGGAACTGGTTCGCTGGATTTGGTAGTTTTTCCTAAAATATTTGCCAAAACCAGAAATTTTTGGATAAGTAATAAGCCACTCTTAATTACTGGCCGAGTGGACAGTCGTGAGGAGGCAGCCACCATAATTGTTGAAGCAATAGAAGGTAAGGGGGCCAAAGAGTCACAAGATAGCCTTTTTGTGAAAATACCGAAAGGCACCAACGAAAGAAGTTTACAAATGTTAAAAACTCTCCTTTTAGATTTTCCGGGAGAGCAGGATGTAATAATAGTTTTTGAAGGCAACAACCGAGATAAAATCAAGCTGCCTTTTAAAGTAGCCTGGAATGAAACTTTAGCTCTTAAAATTTCGCAAGTATTAAATACTACCGAGAAAAATTAGTCTACTTGAAGGATACGTGTTAATTGAGGTAAAATATTCACTTGCCTTACAAAAAATAATCTATAAATATGGCTCTCACCGTACAACATAAAGATAAAGTTTTTGGAGTGGGGGACAGAGTAAAAGTAATTCAAAACGTTAGGGAGGGAGACAAGACCCGTCTCCAGGCTTTTGAAGGAAGAGTTATTGCTATAAAGGGCAAAGAGGCTGACAAAACTATTACGGTTAGAAGAATAGGTGCTCATAAGATTGGAATTGAGCGAATTTTCCCCCTATCTTCCCCGGCCTACGAGAAGATTGAAGTTGTTAGGGAAGGACTTTCTGGTGTTAGGCATGCAAAACTCTACTATACCAGGGGGAAATCTAGTCGTGAGATCGAGAAAATTTATGCAAGGGCTGCAAGAAAAGGCATTAAGGTGGCCGCAAAAGCGAAACCCCGTGCAAGAAAAACTAAGTCTAAAGCTAAAAAGGTTGTCAAAAAATCTACTAAATGAAGCTCCCTCGGGCTTACGCCTGGGGTATCTTCTCCCTACGCTTCGTCGAGAGTGAAATCCCTCCGAAGCGAAATTCCTTCGCTTTCATCCACCAGCTCACGCTGAAGGTTTTTCGCGAAGGGGGATAAAACCTAACTCTTTGGCTCTAGAAGTTACATAATTTCGGAAAAGCATCTCATCTTCTTGCAAAAAATAAAAAGAGTGGCTATGACGGTAGATTCTTACGGGACAAGCTTCATTAAAAAAATCTGCATACCTTTTTCCCCTAACGCCGACTTTAATCCCTAGTTGTCTGAATATATAGCCTGGTCTTAGGTATTTTTTGCTATGGAAAAGGTCAGCTGAAGTTGGTATTTCGCCTTCCGGTCCGAATGCTAATTTAACTGGATTGTCTAAATACTTGGTGAGATTAGGGTCTTTGCGAAAGGCTTCTTGAGCTCTTTGCAGGTGTTTAGCGGCAATCAGATAGTATGTTACTTGGACATCTTTCTGCCTGGGTTTCCACTCTCCTAGGGGGATTTGGGCACGTCGAAGTGAATCTAAAAATTCTGGAAGCCTATCCTGTCTGAGGTAAAATCCGGACAACCTGGCTACTTTATAAACAGGCAAAACCACCGGCGTCTCTAAATTAAGGTGTACTTTGTAGAACCTGTCGTTTATAAGATCCAACACTTTTTGAATTTCCGAGTCGCTTTCTGAAGAATTAAGTACATCTATGAGTCTTTCAATTTTAGTTTTTCTGTGGGGAATCTCTGCACCCCATCTCTTAAGAACAGGGCGAACTTTTGTTAATTTTTCAGGAGTTGCACCAGTTTGCGTAATGATATTTTCGTATGACGAACCTTCGCCAATCAGTTCATAAATTTTCAAAGTAAGGCCGCTTCTGGCTTGTGACATTTTTATTCGGGATTTTATACTTAGTGGTTTGGCAGCCTCCAAGCTTTCGAGTGGGTAGCGTGAACGCAGATCTTCACTTGATAGTGACCAGATATCATTGAGTGTTTTCCTGACTATATTGGGTATTGTTCTTCGGTCTTTTATTTCAGGATAAATATCGGCTATCTCCTGACTACTCGCGTCACTCCCCAAGTAAATTGCCAAAATATTTAGATTTCTAAATTTCCTATCCTGCAAACTTGTAGCATCTCGATACATATCAAGAGTTTTTTCGATTGCCCCCTCCTCAATTGCCTCAACCAAAAACTCATGAGTATTGGCGTGGGCAAATATTGGTGAAGTTTCCCTTTCTTTTTGCATTTAAAGTAACAAGTTTTTTTAAAAAAGCTCAGAATTTTGCCTAATAACACCAATCGCACGGTCTTTGTGTTTGGCGGCGATAAAATAATACTTGGAGACAGTTAAAGACCGACGGGACATAACGCATTCTAGGATTTTGTAAGGAACCTGAGCGGACTGAAGTAGCGGGACAAATTTTCTAACTCTTTGGGGACCTACTCTTAATCCGGCCTCTCTAACGATTTTGAATAATGATAATATGGCTGGTTCCTCTTGATGCATCTGGCGATTATTAAAACCTCGTGTAATTTGGTCTAGCGCACCTTGTATTTCCTCGTCGCTATCGGAATTTTTTAAGGTTTCCTCCAACTGGTTATTTTTTTCTGTTTGCGACAGTTGCTTGTTAAGGTTGGGAAATTCTAGTCCCCAACGTTTTAGAACTCTGACGGTGTAATTCATGCGATATCGTGTTATGCCAAGTGTTTCTTGAATTTGTTCAAAAGTTAAGCCAGATTCAGCAATGTCCGCGACCGATGCGGTGAGTCCGCTTTTATACCTAGAGAGCTTTTTGCGCCTTTCGATGGAGATGGGCTTGGCTAGACGCATTTCGTCTAGGGGAAATTTTTGCTGAATTTCTGGGCTGGTATGGGACCAAAGTGAGGATATCGCTTTTTTGACGCTTATTCTTACGGCTTCATTACTATTAAGCTCAGGGTATATGTTGGCAATATCAGGGTGATTTGCCGGAGTGAGGAAGTAGATTGCCGCTAAATTGAGATTTCTGAAGCGTGAATCTCTTGGCCTGGGTGTATTTCTGTATTCTTCAAGTGCACGGTCGATAGAGCCGTCTTCAATTGCGGCCAGTAAAAATTCATCTGCATTTGGGTGGGGAAGTCGAGTATCTTCTCCATGCTCTCTAGACATAGGCAGTATTATAGGTTTTGATTCGATTAAAATCCAGCTTTTGCTAAAATAGGAAAGTGGTAAGCGGCAAAAGAAGTTACGGAGATTTAGGAGAAGATTACGCGGTTAAACTTCTGAAGAAAAAGGGCTATACGATAATTGAAAGGAATTTCAGGACTAAATTTGGGGAGATTGATATTATAACCAGAGAAGGGGAGTATTTGGTATTTATCGAGGTAAAAACCCGATGGAGTAAAAAATTCGGTTTGCCGGAGGAAGCCGTAACGTTTTGGAAATTGGCAAAAATACGTCGCGTCGCACAATATTATTTAATAACCCATCCTAACCTACCCCAGAAAGCTAGGATTGAAGTTGTGGCGATAGAAGCTGCACGAGGAAAAGTTGCCTCGTCTAGAATTATAAAAGTCGACTAAAAATGCTTAAAATTCGTAAACTTACTGTTGGCCAATTACAGACAAATTGCTACTTGGTTATGACTGGGAATGAGGCTTTAATTATCGACCCGGGTGATGATGCAGACTATATTTTACGAATTATTGCCGACGAGGGTATCGCTCCCACAAAAGTAATAGCAACTCATGGGGACTACGACCATATTTTGGCCGTAACCGAGTTAAAACTCGCCTACCAAATTCCCTTTTTGATGCATAAAGAAGATGAGTTTTTGCTTAAAAGAATGAGCGCTTCGGCCGCCCATTTTGGTAAAATTGTTTCCGATCCTCCACCCAAAATCGATAAATATCTAAAAGAGGGGGAATCATTAAAAATTGCCCGCCTGCATGCGCCTGGAGTGCAAGCGACTGGCGGGCAGGGAAATTATAAATTGAAAATTGTTCACACTTCGGGTCACACTCCGGGCTCAATAAGTCTTTATTCAAAGGTGGGGAAGGCAGTTTTTGTGGGAGATGTTATATTTGCCGGCGGGGGCATGGGAAGAACAGATTTTGCATACTCAAACCGCAAGGATTTATTGGATTCGGTCGGTAAGCTTTTGAAACTTCCCGAGGATACCGTCGTTTATAGCGGCCACGGAGAGGAAACAACAGTAAAAAGATGTCAGCAGTTTTTTGCCAAGTTAAGGTAAAATAAGTTAGATGCCGGGCAAAGGGAAAACAAAAAGGCGATTCAATACATATTTCCGCCAAACACCGAAAGCTTTTCGAGCTGCTAGGCAAACAAGCGTATTTTCCCACATCAACAGAAACATTCCTTACAGAATGTATCAATTTTCAAAAGAGCGTTTTTTGCAAGGGGCAAAGGCTATAAGCAGACTTACTCAAGTTAAAAAGTATAAATTTTTTAAAAACGAACCGCCTCAAAAAGAAGAATAGTCTTCGGGTATGAATGATATAGTGTTTGAAAAACTGGTGCATAAAGCAGTTAAAGAAATTCCTCGAGAATTTCTGGAAAAGCTCGAAAACGTTACTATTCTTGTAGAAGACTTTCCCACCCATTACCAAATTGAAAGATTAAAAGAAAGAAATCTTAGAGGATTTCTTTTGGGCCTTTACGAAGGTGTTCCCCAGATAAGACGCGGCCGCTATGGAATTGGTGGCCAGATCCCCGATAAAATTACGATTTTCAGACGTCCTATTTTGGCTATTGCTAGGGATGTAGAACATCTGAAAGAAATTATTAAAGATACCGTAATCCACGAGATTGCCCACCATTTTGGTTTTTCGGAAGAACAGATAAAAAAAGCCAAAAGATGATGTAGTGGAAGAGCGGGAAAATGGTGTAGTATAAGGAAAGTGGAAGAAAAAATTGTCGGCTACTTACTAATCGGTTCCGGCTTAATAGTAATGGTTTTAGCTTCTCTAAGTGTTTACTCTGTTTTTACAAAAAAATCCGCTCCTGTTCAGCTTTTTAATTTCGGTCCGATTTCACTCGACGCGAGCCAGCTTATTCCCCAAGACCTTCCCGAAGGTGCGGGAGAAATTATTAATCAACAATCTTCCGGGCTACCCAAAGCGGAACTTTTGCCGGCTAATGTATTAAACGATAGTTCAAATGTCTTTGCACACCTTTTCTTGATGGGTTTTATAGTCTCAGTTGGTTATAAAATCGCATCACTCGGCGCAATGCTAGTCAGACCTGTCAATGTCAAACTTCGGGCAAAAGAGGAAAAGCCACAAGTTTAGAAAAATATGGACGAGCAATTCGGTGTAGGGACACAGGGACAAGAGAGTCCTAGTTTAGAGCAGGGTATGAATAGTCCTGTTGCCTCGCAGACTATAAATCAGACTCCGATACAACCTCAAGTTCAAAATATTACGCAGCAACCTCCTCCCAAGCGCAAAAATATTCTCTTACCGTTATTTGTATTTTTAATTGTAATTGCGGGTGCGGTCGGCGGTTCCTACTACTTTTTAAAATCTCAAAAAGACGGAGGTACCCAGATGCCTTCTCCGACTCCTGGCGCGGCAAAAATTGAACTCAGTAAATTTGCCTCTGAAGAGGAATTCAAAAATTATTTGGCAGAGAGCGAAGTTTCGCTATTTGGGGGTATAGCCTCCTCCGGATTAGGGTTAGAAACCCCAGTTGCCACACGAGAGGACGTTTCATTACAGACCTTACAAGAAGGCGCTCCCGGTGGAGGTGCGCCCGTAGAGAGAGTTTCGGGGACCAATGTTCAAGTAGTCGGGATTGACGAGCCGGATATTGTAAAAACAGATGGGCAGACTATATTTTTTTCATCTATATTTTCAAGATTTTATCCTTTGGAAATATTTTCTTCCGAGCAGACGGTAGGAGCCATAAGTCATGATTTTATTCCTCCGGTGCCCCTAGCCGACACTAAAATAATTAAAGCCTTTCCTCCTACAGCTTTGGCAAAGATGACATCCATTGAAAAAAACGGAGACCTTCTTCTTAATAACAAAACATTAATCATTTTTTCGGGCACTCAAATTTTTGCCTATGATGTGACCGACCCCGCAAACCCTCAGGAAAAATGGAACCAGGATTTTGATAGTAACGTTCAAATCGTTGCCTCACGTCTTTACGACGGCAAGATTTATATAGTTACAAGTACAACAATAAACTCGCTAAATCCGTGTCCGATACCCTTAACGTTAGGCGTTGGCGCGATATCAATACCCTGCATAGACGTATATTATCCAAGAGGTCCTATGTCGGTAGACTCTACTTATACGGCACTTACCATCGATACTCAAAGCGGAGAAATAAAAAATAAAGTATCCTTTGTTGGCTCTTCGACGACTTCGGTCGTCTATATGAGCCCTAATGCACTATATATAACCTACACCCAGTATAAAGCTATAACTAAAATTTTTTACGATTTCTTTAATGAAAAAGGTAAAGATTTACTATCTGCTGAAACTCTGGAGAGACTCAAGAAACTAAACGACTACGATATAAGCTTAAGTGCCAAGTTCACAGAACTTCAAGTAATTTTGCAAAATTATTACAATTCACTAGGCGCTGATGATCGATTAAGAATAGAAAATGAAGTTGCCAACAGGTTGAGCCAATATGTAAAAGAAAGAGCCAGAGAGTTAGAGACTACGGGAATTGCCAAGATAGGAACACAAGAGCTGAACATATTATCGACAGGGGAAGTTCCCGGAAGGCCTTTAAATCAATTTTCGCTGGATGAATATGAAAATAATTTAAGAATTGCGACAACAACCAGCGGAGGATTGTTTGGAGGAGGCGAATCTGTAAATGACGTTTATGTATTAGGAGGCGATATGCAAAGATTGGGTGCTGTAACTGATTTAGGAAAGGGTGAAAGAATTTACTCTGTCAGATTTATAGATGATAAGGGTTATGTTGTGACTTTTAGGCAAATCGACCCATTTTATGTTCTGGATTTATCTACACCCGCAAACCCTATCGTCAAAGGAGAGCTTAAAATTCCGGGATATTCCTCTTATCTTCATCCAATAACCAAAGACAAAATCCTGGGAGTCGGCCAAGAAGGTTCGCAAGTAAAAGTTTCACTATTTGACGTCGGTAACCCGCAAAACCCGACGGAAGTTGGAAAATATCTTTTGGACGAGTTTTGGAGCGATATTTTAGACACACATCATGCGTTTTTGCTGGACGACCGACATGAAGTATTTTTTCTTCCCGGTTCAAAAGGTGGTTATATTTTCTCATACAAGGATAATGTGATTTCACTAGTTAAGGCTGTTGCCGATATATCGGCAAGGCGGGCAATCTACATCAATGACTACATGTATATCGTAGGTGATGACAAGGTAGTAGTTTTGAATGAAGCAGATTGGGAAAAGGTAAACGAACTTTCCTTCTAAGAGATAACCCATATTTTAAATCACTTCTTTTCACAAAGTCTCAATTTTTGTATGATTAGCTGTATAAATGAGAACTGCCCGAAAAGGAGAGTTTGGCTTCATTCATATCCCTATAATCCTTGTAGCTATTATAGTTTTCTCGGGAGTCCTTACTCTGATTTCTCCTCAAGTCATAAGAGAAAAAGTTGATAGTGTCATCACTGCCGCCAAAGAACAAAAACTGACTGAAATTAGCGAGTCAGAGCAGCAAGAGGAAACGCCTACGTTAACACCAACTCCAACTTTGACCCCGACGCCAACAGCTACGCCAACGCCTACTCCAACACCAACTAATTCTCCGACACCGAAACCGACATCACCTCCTGCAGTATCTGGACCACCCTCATCAGGATATTCAAGAATATCCGTTGCAACAGAACGGGGAAGTTTTTTGATAGATGTAGTATCAGTCGATATGTCGGCGGGAGTGCGGATGATTACCGACACAGCGAACGATAATGACTGTGGTGATAACTGTCCAGTTTTATCATTGGCTGATTATGTTGCCAGAAACGGCGGATTTGCAGGAATGAATGGAACCTACTTTTGCCCCGTTGACTATACCGATTGCGCGTCTAAGAAAAATTCTTTCGACTTTCCCGTTTATAACACAAGACTCGGAAAATGGATTAACGGCGGAAATCTTTTTTGGAATAATCGGTCAATTATCTATTCCACAGGAGGGAGTTTACAGTTTCAAAGAAATGCCAATTCTTTCGGCGGTGGGCTTTCTGCAGGCATAGTCAATCACCCAGGACTTTTGGATGGAGGAGGCGTTATCGCCGACCAATTCGGTTTAAGCGATAAACAAGCCTCAAAAGGAACAAAGTCGGGAATTGGAATAAGAGGAAGTGTTGTTTACCTAGTTATTGCCCGAAGCGTTGACATGCTAGACTTGGCTCACGTATTTAAAAGTCTGGGTGCAACACACGCTCTAAATTTGGATGGGGGAGGCTCAGTGGCACTTTGGTATGGAGGATATAAGGTTGGTCCGGGAAGAAGTCTTCCCAATGCTGTTATATTCGCCCAATGATAATATAAGAATATGGACTTAACGCAGAAAAAGTGTATCCCCTGCCAGGGGAGCGAAGAACCCTTATCGAAAGTAGATATAGAGCACTATCTCCATTTAATCGGAAATGATTGGCAAGTTTATGACGACTTCACGAAAATTAAAAAGGAATTTAAATTTAAGGTTTTTGGTTATGCTTTAGAGTTTGTAAATGACGTAGGAAAACTTGCTGAAATAGAAGGACACCATCCAAATATTTATCTTCATTCCTACAATAAAGTGCTGATTGAACTTTGGACCCACAAAATCGGCGGACTTCACGAGAATGATTTTATTCTGGCTGCCAAGATAGATAAACTATTAATCGGTAAAGAGTATGCCAAACCTTAAAGTAAAAACTTCGAAGGCCAAAGAAATTTTAGATATTACGGATAAAATTAACGTTTTGTTAAAGAAAAGTTCTAAGAAAGATGGTATCTGTCATTTGCATGTTATGCATACGACTTGCGCATTAACTACGGCCGATTTAGATCCCGGAACGGATTTGGATATGCTGGATGCTTTTGAGCGAATGATTCCTAAACTAAAATATAGGCATCCTCACGATCCTAGCCACGTGGGAGATCATATAATGTCTTCGCTTATCGGCTCATCAGTTTCAATACCTTTTGAAAACGTTGAGCTTATATTAGGAACCTGGCAAAGAGTTGTCTTGGTAGAGCTTTCCGGCCCACGCGATAGAGAAATTGTGGTAAATTTAATAGATAGCGGTTAATTGTTAGTTCTCAAACGATGGAAAATATTTTAATAACATTCGGAGTTTTGATAGTAGTTACAGGACTTTTTTTGAGCATGTTTACTAAAGGTCATGGTCCAATTCTTCCGGGAGATATATTTTGGAAAATAGGCAATACTACAATTTACTTTCCACTGACGACCTCAGTTATAATCAGTTTGATTTTGACATTGATATTGTGGTCGATTAAAAAATAAATAATCATTAAATGTTTTCTCTTCCTAAGCTTCCTTATTCATACAATGCACTAGAGCCTTATATTGATGAGGCTACTATGCGGATTCACTATTCTAAGCACCACGCTGCTTATGTCGATAACCTAAATAAAACTCTCGAGACGAATTTTAGAGCGAATAAAAAACTACAAAAGCTATCTGTTGAAAAACTTTTAATAAATGTAAAGTCTATACCTGAGAACATTCGTCAAACCGTGGTAAATAATGCCGGGGGTCATGCAAATCATAGTTTCTTTTGGCAAATAATGAGTTCCGAAAATACTCAGCCACAGGGTAAGTTACTTTTGGCAATTGAGAGTGAATTTGGCTCGTTGGATAGATTCAAGGAAGCTTTTAGTCAAAAGGCTATGAGTGTTTTTGGAAGTGGCTGGGCATTTTTGACTGTAACTAAGGAAGGTAAGTTAAAGCTTAAGAGACATTCATTCCAGAATTCTCCGCTAATGCAAGGCAACATACCGATTCTTGGGATAGACGTTTGGGAGCACGCATACTATCTGAAATACCAAAATAGGAGAACTGATTATATCCAAGCTTGGTGGAACGTTGTGAATTGGCCACAGGTTTCAAAAAACTACGAAAAGAATATTTAGATCTGTATAGTTGTTGCTTTTGAAAAGTTTTTAAGATAACATTTGTCAATGTCGATTAAAAATATCGGAAATAATTTTAATAAAAGGTTGGCTACTTTCAAAAAAGCCATATCAGAAAAGTCATCAAGGAAAAAATTAATAAGAGTTTCAGCAATTATTTTGGGTATTTTTATACTGGTATTTGCAGTTTTTAAATTCCTTATTGCCGCAACTGTCAATAATGTTCCCATAACAAGGTTCGAGGTAATAAAGCTTTTAGAGCGGGAGGGAGGCCAGCAAGCTTTGGAT
>Ga0209542_10013758_pt1 | contig 13876 bp, 13 predicted proteins | sample RifCSPhighO2_01_FD_184028 | JGI IMG/M metagenome (GOLD analysis project Ga0209542, IMG submission 184028) | Soil microbial communities from Rifle, Colorado - Rifle CSP2_plank highO2_0.1 (SPAdes) (version 2) | ecosystem: Environmental > Terrestrial > Deep subsurface > Rock core/Sediment ...
CACAATCTGTCGGGCCGCCGTGTCGATGATTTTGTGGTCGTACGCACGGATTTTGATCCGAAGGCGCGGCCGTGTTTCCTCTTCCGGCTTGGCGGCCTTCGCAGCCACGCCAGAGGCGGACTCGCGGAGTTTACCCGCCTTGGGAGGGCTCGCTTTCGTCACCGGCTTCACGGCAGACTTCTTCACCGCCTTTGCCGCGGTCGTTTTCTTTGCGGCCTTCGCAGTCTTCGCAGCCACGCCAGAGGCGGACTCGCGGAGTTTACCCGCCTTGGGAGGGCTCGCCTTTGGTTTTGTCTCAGTATCTGCCATGCCAGTTTTACCTACGAGTGAAGCAAGTAGCTATAAAACTGTGCACCCGCCTCATTCTCCACCTACGGCCAGTAGTCAAAGTAGGAGCCAGCCGCGCAGCGGCTGCGCCTTCTGTCAGATATGCCATCAGGGTCTTCATGGGAGAATGTGGCGGGTAAAGGTTTGGCAATCGCTCGCGGACTCGCGAGCCAATTCGCTTTACGCCGTAATCTTCGTTACCACACCCGCACCGACCGTGCGTCCGCCTTCGCGAATGGCGAAGCGCTGCTTCTCTTCAAGTGCAACCGCAGCACCAAGCTTCACTTTGACGTTCACGGTGTCGCCAGGCATAACCATCTCCGTACCTTCCGGAAGCGCACATTCGCCCGTCACATCCGCGGTGCGAATGTAGAACTGGGGCTTGTAGCCCGTGAAGAATGGCGTGTGACGGCCTCCTTCGTCCTTCGTCAAAACATACATTTCGGCTTCAAACTCCGTGTGTGGTGTCACCGATCCGGACTTGGCGAGTACCTGCCCGCGCTCCACGTCCTCTTTTTTGAGTCCCCGGAGCAACAGACCTGCGTTGTCACCGGCCTGTCCTTCGTCCAGCTGCTTGCGGAACATCTCAATCCCCGTCACCACCGTCTTCTGCGTTGCACGGATCCCGACAATTTCGATTTCTTCGTTTACCTTGATGGCACCCCGCTCAATACGTCCGGTCACCACGGTTCCGCGTCCTTCGATGGAGAAGATATCCTCCACGGGCATCAGGAACGGTTGATCCACTGCGCGCACGGGGTCTGGGATGTACGTGTCGAGCTGCTCTACCAATTCAAGGATAGGCTTGGCCACGTCGTCATCAGCAGAGGTGGCGTCGAGCGCCTTGAGCGCTGAACCGCGGATGATCGGCGTCGTGTCGCCGGGGTACTCGTACTTGTTCAGCAGGTCACGAACTTCGGCTTCAACGAGGTCAATAAGCTCGAGGTCGGAAACCATGTCAATCTTGTTCAGGAAGACGATGATCGCCGGCACGCCGACTTGGCGCGCAAGCAGGATGTGCTCCCGCGTCTGCGGCATAGGGCCGTCAGCAGCGGAAACCACAAGCACGGCACCGTCCATCTGGGCGGCTCCCGTGATCATGTTCTTAATGTAGTCAGCGTGGCCAGGCGCATCAATGTGCGCGTAGTGGCGCTTCTCTGACTGATACTCGGAGTGGTGCAGCGCGATGGTAATACCCCGCTGCTTCTCCTCGGGGGCGTTGTCGATCTGATCGACCGACTCTGCGTTGTCGATCCATCCCTTCAGCTTGAGCACATGCATAATTGCAGCGCTCAACGTTGTTTTGCCGTGGTCCACGTGGCCAATCGTGCCGACGTTGACGTGGGGCTTTGTTCGTTCAAATTTTTCGGCCATACGACGTGATGGGCTTAATGTTTAGTAATGCGTGTGCCACGGCCTTCAACAAACATGAAAGAAAACCGTAGAAAAGCGCCGCCAATCAGGCAGCAGGAGCTATCCTAAAGATACCCGTGAGGGCTGTCAAGGGCAAAACCTAGGGGGACCACCCCCTAGGTGCCGCAAATCCCCCTCCGGCTACGAGGGGGATTTACTCAACCCCCGAAAGTGGCCTGTCGGGAACTGGCCAAGCAAGATGCCCGACAGGGCTGCAGTTCTCTTCGCCTATCGGCGAAACTTTCGCGCACGGTTGGACGCCCTTAGCACGAGCCGACGGAATTGAGAGAGGTGTTGAAGATTTCGGCGATGATGTGGGGTGCGCCAAGGGAGAGGATCGCGAAAACCGTTCCGCCGATCACCCATTTGAACGTCCGCTTTGCTGTTTCAATCTTCTGCTCGTTCCCGCCCGCCGTCAGGTATAAGTACGCCACGACGAGGAAGCCGATGACAGCAAGTGACATGAAAATCGGAAACAACCCATCCCGCACTGCGCAAATAATCCCGAGCAGGGATTCCTCTTTCGTTGGCGGAATAAATTCCATATCAGGATGTCGGCGCTGAGCATCCAGAGAGCGTCGCGTTCACGCCACCAAGGAGCTCCGCCACAATGAACGCGGCACCCCAGGAAAGAATCACGACCGCCGTTCCATAGATTGCATACGTCAGCGCCTGCTTCCCTTTTACTGCACGCTGCTCACTACCGCCCGATGTCAGATAGAAGAACGCGCCGACGAGAAACGCGATGACGGATGCGACCAGCGCAATCTCAAAGACACCGATTGCGATATTGCACAACAGCGTCACCCAATCCGGTATCACCCTCGGGATCGTCACGGAGTTCATACATTCCTATTCTACCAGTTAACCCAATTGGCCTGACTTTTCTTCTTTTTTCGGCATGGGTTTCTTTGTCCGCATCAACGGCTCAATTAATACTATTGAAGCCACTGCGATACCAATTGCCCACAAAGTCGCCACAATGAAACCATCTAACTCCGGCAGCGCTCCGCACATCGACATAAAAGATCTTTCGATTTCAAGCTGCGAGGGCATATACATTCCATCAAGCGTATAAAGCGTTAACAAAAACACGAATGGAAACAAAAGCAGATAACTTCCTCGTCTTGTACGGCGCGGGTGCCGCAAGAAACTGATGAGTAGTAGAAACGCAAAAAAGCCAACGATGATTGGGAGCGTGTTGTGTATTGTTTCGATATAGAAAACCTCTATGCCGGGCGAACAAGCAAACACACTAAATGGCAACGCTGCCGCCATGATCGTCATCCCCTGCCAGAGTTTGAATTTCATATTTCTTGGTTGAGCTATGTAAGTGCGCCCAGGAAGTACAAAACGTACATCGCCAACCGCCAAAGTACATGGAGAGATATCACGCTGAGCACTGCGATCGTAAGGAGGCCGAAGCGTTTTGTTTTGGAACGGACAATGGAGAAAAAAGCAACGCCTATTGCCACGCCGAGAACAAGGTAGAGAAGAAACCCTGGGATCGGATCCATCAGATTCATTCTACCAGTTACGGGGGGTGGGGCAGGAAGAAAAGAATACCATAGTATATGATATCATTCTTTTAAAAGAATGGTATCATTACTTCGGGTGATTCTCTAGAAAAAGGCGTTCAGGAATCCCTCTTCTAGTCTCAATGCCGATACTTGCACAAGCGCAACTCCAGCGAGGGCTAGGAAAATTCGGTAGATTACCGATCGCATACTCTGCCGCTCCCCCCTCATGCGGCTGACCATTACATCCACGACACCAGCTGCGATCCCGAACACAAGTAGGAACCAAGGCTTACTGGGATCAAACAGTGCTTCCGTTTCTGCTCCAAGCGCCCAAGCAAAAAATTTTGGCCCTCCGGAGAGCAAACCGAGCAAAATACCCGTTCCTAATGCTCTGACGTAGTGGTTCGGCACAGCTCCCGATTTATTCTGGCGATAAGAAAAAAATCCAACAGTTAATCCGCTAAGCATCGCCATTCCGGCAGCAAACATGGCGAGTGGGACACTGTAGTCGTCGTACCCACATGGGTCAGGAAATGTACCAGGGGACAACTCGTACTGAGGGTAGATATAGAGAACCTGCAACAGCAGCAAAACAACGCTTCCAGCGAGAAGCGCGGGGAAAACATAATTGGCGGGACTCCAACGCTTTCGGAGTATTACTCCGAAGAAACATACAGGAATAAGTACGGCAGCCAACAGCAAGACCCTTTCAAAGTTATCTTCAAAAGCAAAATAATCCAAATTGGCTACACACGCGTGAGCGGCACGCGAAGCCGACACAAACGTTGCCGCCATGATCGCCGCCCCCTGCCAGAGTTTGAATTTCATACGATTACTCCAGTATTATTCGGGATTCCGGACGAAACTTGCAGATACCTCCACCATCAGGAACTCCGTAATACACACATGAATAGAAGGCGGGGCAGCCGTAATCACCGAAGTGACCGCATTCATGTCCGTCTGCGTTCCAACGGTAAATGCCAACAAAGAGAATTACGCCGAACAGGAGGAGCAGCGCCACAACTGTTCGGCTTGTGCGCCGCTCATACTTCTCCTTCCCTCGCTTCAGGATGAATTTAGTCAGAAGGAAAGCCAGCCCAAATGCAGCCACCGGCCACCAGGTGCCCAACGATACCCAAAGAAACGTGATTAGTATTTCTGGCGATATGGAAACCGCCTGTATGAAGACCGCTACAAGCAGCACAAAAACCAACACCGCAAGTAGCGCCTTCGGTCCGCTCTTGAATCGCATCATATCCATTCTACCAGTTACGGGAGGTGGGGCGGGAAGAAAAGAATACCATAGTATATGATATCATTCTTTTAAAAGAATGATATCATTACTTCGGGTGATTCTCTAGAAAAAGGCGTTCAGGAATCCCTCTTCTAGTCTCAATGCCGATACTTGCACAAGCGCAACTCCAGCGAGGGCTAGGAAAACTCGGTAGATTACCGATCGCATACTCTGCCGCTCCCCCCACTCGCAGCTACAACCAACGGCAAGTACCACAACGGCGTCACTGACGGCTGGCAGGCAAACGCCGCAACCGGTAAAACCGCCGCCATAATCGCCACCCCCTGCCAGAGTTTGAATTTCATACGTTCTTCTGTCTTTCTTTCCGAATATCTCCATCGAGATTTTTTCGTTTTCTTTTTCGGATAAGAATGATTACTGCAACAAAGGCCGCGATAACATAGGTGCTCAACCTGAATGGCAGGGTGAGCAGGGCTAATTGAAGAGCGGGGCCACTTGCAAACATCAAATACTCAGGACTAGTCATTGAAACGGAATCCCATTTCGCATAGTCGGTCACTGAATAAAGTCGTTTAACGCCTCGGACAGGAAACTCCCCCGTTATGTTGAGATCAAAAGGAAAATCGCTCTCTCTAAAATAATGTACGTCTGGAAAGTACGATGTCCCGACTAATCCAATGACGGGCCCTTCGACGCTCTGCAGAACTTCTTTCAGTTCATTCGATTCTTCGGCCACAGAAACTGCTTCTGCGGCAAGTCTGGCCTCAACCACACCGTCGGTAAGTCCAATGAGCGAAGGGAACTTCACAATACCCGTGGTCTCATAAATAGGTATCGAAATATTAGATGTAATGAAATAACGTACACCAGTTTTTCTCGACGTATACTCGTGTATTAATTCTGCATCAAAGGATCCAAATGCTCCGCAATAAGAACTGTCAGCCTTGTGCACATGGTAAAGAGTCCATTTGCTATATGGATAAACCCCACCAAGAGACCATGTGAGTGGCGCTAAAGTATAGGGCTTCAGGAGAACACCTTCTGGGCAATATGGCGGAACTTCCGCCGAAGCACCTGCCGGAACAAGCAACACAAACGCCGCCGCCATAATCGCCACCCCCTGCCAAATCCTGAATTTCATATCAGCGTTCGATGACCCGCGTTACTTTCCAAATTTCCTGACCCTTTCGCGCGCCATACACCAGAACCAACTCACCATCTCTTTGAACAAATGTCGGTCCAAAAATATCTTCCCATACATCCCCGGCCTCCTCTCCATCGACGACTAGCATCCCGCTATTGTCTGAGAGTCTGGCCTCATACGCATAATGTTTTCCGTCATCGGTATACTTCGGCAGCCCCACGGCGTCGTACGCTTTGTGCTCGACTCCGTCGATAACAAGAAACTCCTCTGTTCCCAATAGCGACTTTCGGCCAGCGCGGTACGCGAGATGATTTTCGGTTGAGTAGAATGCTGGTCGCCCCACATTGAGAGAATCTGAGGACCCAGTAAGCAGCCCGGGTTCTATTTTGGGATTTGCTCCCTCGTGGTAGGGTCCGTATTCTTTTTCATTTACAACCACAAACCACTCATCGCTGTCGCGATCTTTTACTGCAGAGTATGTGAGCGTTGCGCCATCCGAACTATACATAGGAATTCCCACGCTATCGTAGGTTTTGCCCGCGATTGAACCGGCAACCACGCGCTGCCTTATGAGCTCCACCTGAGCGACATATGCAAAGCTGTTATCTCTTGGATTAAAAACGACTGGAGCGGGATCATTGATGAAATGATGGGATACGTCTGTATCCGAGACGCTTTCCCCATCAATAACAACGAAACGTTCCTCGTAGGCCATTTCTCGCTCACGGTGTGCGGTGTAGATCAGGTGGTTGCTGTCTGCGCTAAACTTCGGATCTGAAACAGAACCAAACGACGCCTGCTCTTCGCCGTCCAAAACAACGACCCACTCATCAGCCGCTCGTCTCGCTCGATACGCAACATGCTCACCGTTCGGACTGAACACGAGACCGTCCACAGCCTCATAGGACGGACCCTCTTCGCCATCAATCACCGCGAACCACTTTGGGTTTCTCCCGCTTGAGCGGGTTGCTGCATACGCATGACGGCTACCGTCCTCCGAAAAATGCGGGAGGGAAGGATATATATTGGATTTCTCCACATTTGCATACCAGGCTTCTCGTTTTTCACCGAACACCCAGGCCATTCTGCCGCCACCAGCACCCCTGTCGTTCTCCTCGTGAACTCGATACACAACTTCGCTTGTCCCCGGAACGAACGCAATGTTCGCCACCATGCCATAAATTTCGCCCGCGGCACCGTCCACAACTGGCCAGGCTGAATCAAGCTTCCCTTCATATTTATTTTCCGTATAGGCATAGTGCTCTCCCGTTTCATCGAATACGACATCAGCGTATGAACAACAGTGCTCCGAAACCTTTTGACCATCGATATAGAGCCCACTGTATTTTGCGGCAATATGTTCTCCGTTTGCGCTAACGCGCAGCGTTACATTGCCACCGAAGTTGAAATTGCTTTCGACCGTAACCACGTGCTCCGCAGTAATGCGATCGTCCTCAGGTAGTTTTCCAACGCGCGGCGCAGTGATCGCCTTCACGACATACCAGCTAACCAGCAACAGAAGCAGCGCGAAGACAAGCTTTTTTGCATGCGCCCTAAGCCATAACCCTATCGCACGGACTTGAGCCACTCCGCGTCTCGAGATCAAGAGATTTTTCTTATGCAGTCCTCGAAAGCCAAGATAAAGCAAACCCACCGCGAAAAGTGCGATAGTCCAATTCAACAAAAAATATAACGGTTGATAGGCACTATAGGCGGGATGGCCACAAAATCCTGGGTCCGCCGAATAATGTTTTACCTGCTGAAAGGGAAACCCATCGGCTACGATCCCAGAAATCCAAATTAGTACATAAGAAAACGTAATTATCGCTGCGCCTCGAAATACTCTGCTTCGCCACGGCCCCCTTTTCTTTTTCTTTCCTGAAAGAATCCAAACAAACAATCCGAGTGGAATAATCAGCCAACCACTCGCAGCTACAACCAACGGCAAGTACCACAACGGCGTCACTGACGGCTGGCAGGCAAACGCCGCAACCGGTAAAACCGCCGCCATAATCGCCACCCCCTGCCAGAGTTTGAATTTCATACGCAATGTTCGCTTCTTAATCAAAACCGATAAAGAACAGGCGCGGGAGTTCGGACAGCGGAATATTCAAATCCTCAAAAACTGACTTCAGTTCAGCGCCCACAACGACAATCAGGAGAATACTCACTATCACACCCAGAGCAGCGGCGATTCGCATCTTTCGGCGTACCGTGAAAACAGAAAACGCTACGGGTACACCAATGAGCACAAGGATTACCGGAGCAGCTGTGCTTGCCGGCGTCCCAAATAAACGAAACTCGGGAGGAAACTCTCCCTGCCAGCCAGTAATGTGGTAATCAATCCGAAGAAATGCCCCCTCGTCTGCAAGTCGACCCTCAAATACATTAGGCTTTTTGAACTCCAGCTTTATCTTGTTGCTGCCTTTGTCTGAAAATCCCCCGAGTTCCGAAACATGCAACTCATTATCCACCGCCGCAATATCCTTCACGCCGTACAGATTGGGAATTTCAAGCCTTTCAACTTTCCCGGAAGTTAGATTGAGACGGTAAATCTCATAACCAAGAAGATAATCGTAGCGCCCTTTGAACTCGGTGAGGCGAGTAAGGACGTATGCGTTTTCCCCGGAATCGTCAACCGCGATTTTCAACGGCTCGCGTTCCTCCATTACCTCGTGCAACGCGGTGATCTCCTCACGTGTTCCATCCCGACGAATCATCAGCACTCCCCCATGGTACTGATCTCTAATATCTCTATTCTCCGAATGATAGCCGAATAACACAAAAAGGTTTTCCTGGAGATCCAAATCGGCATCTAGTTGACTAGGGATATCAGATTTGGTTTTCGTCGACGCCCGATTGACCACCTCAGTGAATTGAACGTCATTGATCTGCTCCCAATCCGCAACGCTCTGGTGTGGATTATCAACGCGCCAATACTCACCCGCAGCTCCAAGGATGAGGGAGTTTCCCTCGCGTGCACTTAACAAAAACCCTCCGACGTACTCTGGCCCACCAATAACGATGCGTCCCTTCAGCCCCCCCGAAACACGATCTTCTACAGAGAGCACCTTGTTACTCTTGCCGCAATTGTCAAACGCCATGAAAAATTTTGCTTCAAGGGGAAGAACGGAGTACACACATGAATCACCGTTTGTAGCCCTTTCACCCATAACGGCATCTATATTTTCTTTTGACCAAATCTGGTGAGCTTCGCCATTCGCTATGTCGTAGTCATATAGACCCGCCAGTGAGGAGGTAAATATATAGGAACCACTTGGTCGCGGAATAAGAAGGCCATACCCAATCCCTTGAACAGAGAACTCCGCTTCACCATTTCTGGCTAGCGGTGAGCGAACACGCAACTTATTGATGCGCTGGAACATTCCTTCTCGCGTAATCTTGTAGATATCAACCCCTTCTCGCGTAAGGTAGAAGTCATGATCTGTTTCGTTCTTAATGTGCAGATAGCCCGAATCATCAATCTCGGCCGATATTCCGTTAGGTAACCGCAACTCTGTCAGACTTGGGGAATAAATGGGTCCACTGAAAACGGGGACATCACCGTCAGGAGACGTTGCCGACACCGTTGATGCAACGGCAAATACGGCAAAAATGAACAAAAATTTCTTCATCCCCTCTATTCTACCAGCAAACTCTTTTTCAGAATCTAATGTTCGGGGTGGGGCGGGAAGAAAAGAATAGCATAGTCCTTCGGCTGGTTCGACTCCCTTCGGCATCCTTCGGCCTCGCTCAGGACTCGTCGCTCAGGACAGGCCACTCACCACAAGCAGCTCAGGACTTTATGATGTCATTCTTTTTTAAGAATGATATCATTTCTCTATCTATAGGTTTATTCGCGCGAGGCTCGGTCAGAACGTGAGTGTATCGAGGGAGCCGTAGAACGAATTCGTGAAGGCGGTACCGACGAGGAGCACGGCGGTAATGCCCAGGATCGTAAGCAATACCGCAACCGTACCGACAATTCGTGGTTGGGTTTCTGGTCGGCGCAGGTATTTGAATGCGAACGCAAGCCCAAATGGCGCGAGAAAGAAACTCACGAAATAGACAAGGGCCTGTTTCCCGACAGACACAACCAACGGCACCTCATGTAGTTGTTCCCCGCACTGCGCACAAAAATTGGCAGGCGAAACACTGGTCGCTCCACACGACGGACACAACATGGCTCCGGGGGTATCCATACGAACCCATGATAACCCCAAAGGAAGCTCAATAGCTCATTAGTCCTGCCTGCCGGCAGGCAGGGATTAGCTCGTTAGCCAAACCAAACCGTCGCACCAGCTTGCCCCGAGTGGAACGAGGGAACGATTCTGTTTCCTCTTAGTCATCTTCGGGGATCGTCACGAGCGTGGTGCCGGTGTCGTCACCGATGGTGATGGTGAGTTCGACCGGATCTGAGACATCGCCGACTTCGTCGGCATCTTCCACCTCGATTTCGAAGTCGTATGCACCGCCGCCTTGCGGAGAGAACTCCATCTCGAGCTCGTGGCCGTTCACGTATCCGTCGAACTCGATCTCACCGTTCCACAGTTCATCGAAATCTTCAGCATCAATGGTCACGGTCATTTCCCCAATGGTGAGGGTGACGCCTTCTTCAGTCGGGTCAAAGTCGTCGCTTGCGGCGCCGATCTCGATCTCGCCTGCGATCTCGAAGTCGTCCTCATCACCCCAGACACCGTCAATGTCGAACGTCTCGAAGGGAACCAGGATCGGTTCGGGGTCCACGGTTGGACTCGTTGTCGTCCCCCCGATGGTGTAGGACTGCGTCTCGCCCGGGTTGATGGTGATGTTCTCGACGACAGGTGATTCGTAGCGGTTGGAAGAAGCGTCGTAGGTCACCGCACCGAACGCGTAGGTCTCTTCCAGCGATTCAAGGGATGCGGCGATATCCGGGTTCTCGGTGAGGAATTGTTCAATGTCGTAACGCGAAACTTCGTACCGAACATCGGTTCCCTCTGGCACAGAGATCCACTCCTCAGAGATTAAGTAATCACCCGATGCTTCCGCTCCCGGAATATTGATCTCATATTCACCCGTCTCGTAATTCACTCCAACGTGATTACCCTGATCATCGTAGGCATGAAGATCTAGATCAGGCTGCGCCACTACGCTAAGCCCAGGAATCGAATGCCCCGCCAGCCCTCCTTGCACTAACTGACGATTCTCACTCATATCCCCGAGAGATGATTTACCTTGAGATATAAGCCAGATGAGGAGACTCGAGTATAGGGTCAGCGCCATGACAAGAATAAGTGAGATCACCCGGACGTAGCGCCATGACCTCCTCTGGGTACGCTTGGCCTTCCGAACGCCTATAGCGACTCCTGCGATTGCCGCAACCCAAAGCAGCCCAAAAAGGATCCAGCCAATGGGATACCTCTCCCATAAGTTTCGCTCAATTACATCCGGAATCGCAGCGCTTACTCGATCACTCCAGACGGGAATTGAATCCTCGCTACCGAGTTCAGATGCGGAGCCGGCGACGGATAGAGAGGATCGCATGAAAGCGACTTGCTCTTGTGAAGGATTCTCTGCCTCCACCTCAATGTCCACCAACATCCTGTCACCCGGCCACTGAAAGTTAGATGCTGAAATCTTGACTTGATGAAGTTTGGTTTTGAAGAAGAAATCGAAAGGATTCTGAATGAAAGATGGAAGAACATCCGCAATTTCGATCACCTCTCGATTAAACTCCGACGTGCCCAGCGGGAACACGCGGTACACCAGTGCTGCATCGGCATCAAAGAACAAGGGATTTGGGGAATTCCACTCAAGGCCTTCAATGTCTCGGTCTGTTCTTGCTTCAACGAAGTAGTACGATCCATCGGCCAAATCGAAACGAAGAGTGTTTTGATCATCGTTCAAGTTTAAGGTCTCAACCGACTCCAGCGTATAACTCTGGCTCACCGCCTCACGTGGCGTAAGCCATCCAAGCAATGTCTTTGAGTAGCCATCCAAATGCACTGGAGTAGATGACGTCGGCTCGCCTCCTCCAAATCCTCCCGACATCAGGCTCCATTCGCGCAAGCCGCGGTCTCCCAACGCTGGCATGTCGTAAAGATCAGGAAGGCCGACATCCACACGCTCCAATCCCAGATTGAGTGTGTGTCCAATCTCATGCGCCCAGCCCCCTACATAGTACTTCTCACCAATTGCAATCCATCGCTTTGCTAATTCTCCCGGCTCCGAGGCGGAAGATAGACGAAGCGCCGCACCTGCCCGAGCGAATGATCGCATGCACTGAGCACAAACCGCTCCGGGGCGCTTCTCGTCGTCGCCAGGGAAGACGGTCAACGTGATATCCTGATCCCCATAGACAATATGTGGGTCTGCTGCACGAATGGCGTCCGAAATAAAGCTAAGCGTGTTGTCGGTTTCTGGGTGCTCAAAAACACGCTCATCAAGGTCTGTAATGGATAGCATCTGTACCGGAAAATCTGGGCCATACTCCGTGATGGCATCATTATCGGATTCGGTTTCGCCTTGGTTAGGAAGCTGATACGCTCCCTCGCTCGGCGGGAAAATCTGGATATCAAGATCCACCAAACCACCGGAACACTCACCGCTGCCGTTTCTTGTTCCGAACGACACCTCGCACCAATAATCCTCAGTATCACGTGCAATTCGGTTGAAGCGATCTCGATAATTCTCATTGCTTACTTCGTCGTTCCAAACCTGTTGAAAGTCGCTCCCATGCGGCTCCGCCAAAATCACCGCCACCTTGATCTGTTGCAGGCCATCGGGAAGATCAATCGTAATACCTCGCGTGGCACAGATCGTCGTTCCGAAATTACAGACCTTTAGCGTGTAATCACCTTCATCCAGTAATCCGCTATCGCTCTCCCAGGTGCCGTCCAGACAAAGATCGTTCACGCCGGCAACGACGTTGTTCCCGCTGTCCAGCCAATCCACCGTCACGATGTCCGCACACGTCCCCTCCGCATGCACCGGCAGTTCCGTAAACGGCCCTGAATCCGCTGGCTCAATAACTTCCGGAGGTGAAACAGAAACAAACGCAGGCCCCCATTGTGGATCGCTTGGCGTTCCAAAGATATTTGTAACCTTGAATTCACCACTCCCATCTGCGACTGTGCGGTAAATATCAATTCCGACGGCGGGTGAGTTCCTTTTGCGATAGACGACCTGTAATCCATCAGGTGACCACGAACCGAGAGCAGTGTTCTGATCAACCGCAAAGGCAACGTTGACCGGGTTGCTCCCATCAGCATTCACCACGTAAACATCCCTGTGGGAGAGACCTGCGGCAACAAAAATAAAACGAATAAATGCAATCCTGGAGCCATCCGGGGACCACAGTGGTTTCTCGGTCGCACCGAATGTTAGTTGTTGCTCTGCCCCGCTTCCAAGCTCTTTGACAAAAATACCGCCAGTTCTCCCAAACGCAATCTTGTCGCCACTCGGAGACCAATCAGGTTCAAGATCGTACTGTGGATCTGTAGTAACTTGCGTCAAAGCCCCGCTCGTAACGTCAACGAAGTAGATATTGGCGTTTCCATCACGATAGCTTTCAAAAACAATTTTCGAACCGTCTGGGGACCATTGCGGTCGCGCATCCACGGCAGCATGGTTTGTAAGTCTTGTTTCTTCCTTGTCATCCACGTTAACCACATAAATCTCCTGGTTCCCATCGCGATTGCTTGTAAACGCGATTTTCGAACCGTCGGGTGACCATTGCGGATTTCTATCCTCGCCTGGAGGGCCCGCGGTGATCAGTTGAGGATTGCTTCCATCCGCATTCGCAACATAGACGCCCGCATAAGCAATTCTTCTGCCATCAGGAGACCACCTCGCATCTAGGCCACCCGGGAAATGGACTTCATCAGATCCATCAGGATTTATCGTGGCAAGACCGCTTCCTGGCCGAAAGAGAATCTTTCCATTTTCGGCCGCCTGAACACGAAGAGTCGTCAGCAGCAATAGCGCAAGGACGAGCAGCGCGATCGCTGCTGGGTTACGACGAACGAAGTGAATCGTGCGGGTCATAGAAGCGTGTGGGTTAACGTTTATCCTCTACTATACCAGACGAAGATAAAATCTTCATAAAGAAATTCCGCCCAGAAAAACAAGGTATTTCTGTATTGTTGTCCCCTCCCATTGAGTCGGGTCTCACCCGACTCACTGCACCACGTTAGCGCAATCCCCCGTAACAGACACGCCGCCCTTTCGGGCGGCGGT
>Ga0209542_10013759_pt1 | contig 13875 bp, 13 predicted proteins | sample RifCSPhighO2_01_FD_184028 | JGI IMG/M metagenome (GOLD analysis project Ga0209542, IMG submission 184028) | Soil microbial communities from Rifle, Colorado - Rifle CSP2_plank highO2_0.1 (SPAdes) (version 2) | ecosystem: Environmental > Terrestrial > Deep subsurface > Rock core/Sediment ...
TCTTCGCCTCAATGTCTACTCCTGTAAGTGACCCAAAGACATCGGCAAACCGACTCGCTTTCGCAAACTGGTCGCGTACGACCTCAAGGGCATTGCTCATAATTATTTCCTTTCTGTCAAAGAACGGATACTTCGACCATTTGTTTGGATGAAGTACTTTGTGTATATCTGACACTAATGTACTCCTGTCATGTATTAGTGTCAATGCTACACTAAGTTAGGATACAGAAGTGTGTTATTGTCAAAACTACACTATTTACAGACAGCAAAAGAGCGGCCTTGCGGCCGCTCTTCCCTTTTTATTAGATTACGAGTGAAAGCTCAGTTAGCTTCTCTGAGGCAAATCGGTACAGCGCCGCTGGCCGATTCTTTACTCCCGCTTGCATCTCGCCAGTCTCCACCACCATACCCAAAGCAATAATCTTCTTTCTAAAGTTTCGCTTGTCTACTTCCTTACCCAAGATTAGTTCGTAGACTGCCTGGAGTTCAGAGAGTGTAAATTCTTTTGGCAGCAAGTACTGCGCGATGTTGGTATAAGAGATCTTCCCCTTAAGCCTACTAATCGCTACCTTAAACATCTCATCATGATCATACGCGAGCTTTGGCAGCTTCTTGACTTCACACCAGCGGAGTCCCTCACCCAGTTCTTGCTTCAAAGCATCAGGGCGCACAAGCCCGAGGTAACTGATAGAAATCACCCGATTGCGAGTATCACGCTCAATCTCACTAAAGGTATACAACTGCTCAGTGTACGCTTTCTTTAGTTCAGCCTTACTTCTGATATGACGTTCGAGCGCCACCTCCGCTGTTTCATTAGCAAAAATCAACCCACCAATAAAGGCTTCAATATTGGTGTAATACGGTGGACGATTTACTTCACCGAGGAGGACCGACAGCTTCCCATCGACCACAGCAAACATCACCACATCCACCGCCATCGCGGCAAACCGTAGTTTATCTGGGGCTTTTTGTGACATATTAGTGTGAATTGTACACCTACTCCCCTTTTTCTTCAAGTTATCTATATAGAATGACTACACAAAAGGTATAATTTCAGCATATGAATAACATCAAATTCACCCACGAACTGATTAAAGGAAAGATTGCCGAAATTATCTTTGAGCAAATGATACACAACACTAAAGGCTACACCGTACTAGAATTCGGCTACGAAAAAGTGGTCCACCAACTAGCCAAAGCCCCTAAGAGCGAAGATGCTAGAGCAATGATAGAAATTGTCCGCAAAGCACCTGACTATGCAATAGTAAACGAAGACACCCACAATGTGACCCTGGTTGAAATCAAATACATGGCCAAAAGGACTAATGGCAAAGTAAACGCTATAGCAAAAGAGATAGAAAAATCCTGGCGACACGCTGCCCTCTTCATCGCTACACCAGACGGCTTCTTCTATGATCAAGTGGATACTATCATCGCAAACAAAGGTGCCGTCAAACCATTCCATCACGGCAAAATCCAACCAAAGCTGGTAGAGCAATACCTTGCAATGCTAAATGAGTTTATTGTGGTAAAAAGCTCATAGTAGCAAAGTCGAAATTAAGTAAAGATAAAACACAATGACAAATTTTATTGTCTCTAAAAACTCTCAAGACTACTTAATTTCTACTCCACCTGCAAACCATTTGTAAATTGGTATATTTTCAGGGAACCAAACAAATACACCCAATTCATAACCATATTCACCACCATCATCCAAAGGTTTTGTTAAAGCTTTCAATTTCGCCGCATCAAATGGACACTCTTTATCTTTTTTAACTTCAATTGCAATGAGATTGTAATCATCCCTATCACGCTTATGCACCAAAACATCTGGCCTAAACCCTCTTTCTGGTATTTTACTGAAATTTCTTTTTATCACAAATTTACAGGAATTACATCTACACCTCTTACAAAGCTTTGAATCTAAATCATATAGATCAATTTTCTTAGGTTCACTTAAGTGCTTATTGTACTCACAATCAATATTTTGTTTTCCTGACTCAAAAAGACTCTCGAGATACACACCAATTCTGTGACTAATAGCTTGCTCGTGTGCTGAATTCTTCAATAAATCTGAATCATTTTCTACAAACAGTTCAACGGCATTAATGACTTTCTCTTGCATATTAATTTCGTTTTATTAAACCTACACCTTTCTTTATGGTACCTTAACCTAATTAAGACCCATGTTTTAACTATACTTCTCCTGATAGTTTGTCATATGAGTCAATAGCCACAAATAGCTACACTCCTGAATTTATAAAGCTAAAATCAATCTTTATCTCCTTGCCCTCCGATATTTCTTGCAATGTCTTATTAAGATGTATTTTAAGTTTTTTTAAGCTCAAATCTAGATTATAAACACCTGACTCAGCATCCCATTCACAAGATAACTTATAGTAATCATTAATATTCATATTCTTTATGCGAACATCGTTATAAAAAATTTTCGCAATCTCAGCCTGTTTGCCACTTGGAAAATTTGGGAAAATAATGTGGTCAAAGTGATATTTTGTAAAACTATTTGCACCTGAACCAGTAATTGATACTTGGTTTAGATAACCTGTCCTGCGAAGATAATTTAGGAATGAAGCAACAAATATTTTATTATTAATATCAGCAGAATTATTAATTATGTGTACATTATCAATATTTGTAATCAAACCATGAATAGATTCGCAAATTATAGCAACTCTTCCGAGATCTCCTCGGCATGAGAATATAATGTCGCCTTTATTGACTACTTTTAATTTTTTTGCATTGCCCAGATATATATATTTTTCTACAGTCATCCACTCACTGAAGTATTTAGATAAAGCTAGTTTATAAAAATTTTTCTTAATAAAATCTGTATATATACTTCTACCTATAGACGATACCTGCAAATTTTGCCCTCTGCTTATTTTGTAACCTAGATCTTTAAAAGTGCTGGTGCCAAAGCCATAATTCCTAATTAAAAAATTTTGTTCTTGGTACTTTTTATTGTACATACCAGTATCTAATCTCTTTTTTATCTGAAGGTCATTAAGGCGCGGGTGCGTAAATTTAAATTTTTCATTTTTTTGATTACAATTTATTTCATCTGTGATCAAAGTGAAAATCTGCTCATTTTTTTTACGAATCTCCTTTTCTTTATTAACAATCGATTTTGTAAGTTCTTCTACATAGGATATAACATCATCTAAATTTTCCTGATTGGGTAGCGGGATTTTACAATCTAAAAATAAAGTTTTGGCATGTCTTATTGTGGCTCCTTTTGGAACCATCAGATCGAGTTGATCTTTGAAGATACTGCTTTTAAAAAAAGCTAGTAAATAGTATTTTTTCTTACTAACTGGGAGTTTGTATAACGCCCCTGATAGCATGCAATTAAAGTAATCCTTATCGAGTATAACAGATTCACCAATATTTGAGTCTTTGGATATCAAAATGTCCCCTTCGCTCAATTTATAATCAACAAAAACCTGCGGCCTTATTGGCTTTATTTCTTCTGTATTTATTTCTGGAAGAAATTGACCAGATGTAAGACTTTTTGCTCTAATGAAGAACTTGTAAGAGTTTCTAATGTAATTTGCTGAACCTACCTCGACTCCTCTGTCAGACGTTTTTAACGGCCTGTCTAAGAAATCTCTTACATGAAGATAGTTTGAATTTGCAAATGTTAAAACTTTTAACTGACTAGGCGCTAAGTTATACCTGGCCTCTATTATTTTTTTGTAAGAAACATTTGATGACATAATGATTACTTTGGAGCAATAAAAAGATCCTGTAACAATTTTTCTTGACCTAAACACCAATTTTTAAAATCTTCTGCAGTAGACGTAAACTCTTCATCGAGCAAAGGGTTGCCTTCTCCATCCTGTTCTACCTCAAAAGTCTGCTCATTCATGCGATACAAATGATTAAAGAATTTCACTCTCTTTGATGTTCTAACCTCATAACCAACCCTATGTATATCTTTAACAAAGACGCTGTAATTATTTTTTTGTAACTTTTCTAATTCTTTATCAGATGGTTTATAAGCCACAATTAATGTGGTATTAACGCCAGTATCAGCAAATACGTTTGACGGTAAATCAAAAAGAGCAACAATTCTCATTTTTTTCATCAACCATTCACGAGCAATCTCCCATCTGTCTATAGACGCAATCGAATTTGAAAGAATGATTCCCATTCTTCCGTTCTCTTTTAAAATCCTGTAAGCATTTTCTAAGAATACTAACCCCAGGTCAATAGAATTGCCACTTCGTGCAATATCCCATAGTTCATAGCATTCAATTACTTCTTTGTCTCTAGAGGTCTTTGGTTCGAATTTTCTATCATCTCCAAAGGGTGGATTGGTTAACACAACATCAAAAAGCTTTAATTTTGTTTGATCTTTCCAGTTATGCCAGTTTCCGTTTTTATGAAGGGAAGGTTGTAAATCAACCAGCTCATCTCTATCGTCAAACTTAGATAAAATTGAGCCGTACCCAGGTTTTGTCTTCAGAACAGCATTACCGTCACCATTAAGTAACATATTAAGCTGTGCCAATCTTACCATTTGTTCATCTACATCAACACCATAAAGGTTACTATCTTCTAACTTACTATTGGAATTGACAAAAGATACCGACAAGAAATCGGCGATACCTACGGTTGGGTCAATAATTTTTTCAGAGCTCCGTGGATTTACTATCTTCACAAGAAAATCAATCAGAGGTATTGGTGTTATAAACTGTCCTTTGTCAGCTTTTGAAAATTCATTAGCAAATTTGTAAAAAACGATTTGGTACAAGTCAGATTTATGTGATTTTACAAAACTGTAGTCTTGCAACTGTTCTACGACCTCGCTGATTATTTTAATGTGTTCTTCCTTCTCCCAAACAATAGTTTCTGCGTCAGTTCTATTTAATATGTAGTGATAACGTTGTGATGCTTCATTATATAGAGTTCTCATTCTAGAAATAAAATTTTGTATAGTATCATCACCGAGACCTGCAAAGTTTCTTTCTTCCTCAGTTATATAAAACAAAAGATTAATTTTTTTTGTTTCATCGTCACTTTTATAAAAATCTAAAAGTGCATGGGGATTAGTACTAAAACTTCTTTTTTCGTCATATATTTTTAACGCTAAAATTTGAATTAATATCTCGTATCCTCTTTGACTTTTCATTCCAACTTTATCCATTACCCGCAAAATATTTGAAATACCATCTGTAAGTTGCTTACTGTAAAAGCCTGTCACTAAATCAAGATCATCAATTGTTCTTTTTGACCTATCTAATTCGATCGAATATATTCTTTTTTGTAATTCTTCTAAAGAAGGTATCTTATAATATGCATCAGTTAAATGCAGTGATAAATCTTTTGTTGAACTTTTTTCTTCTTTTGTGTTATATCCTTCATCCAAGCGCAGGACATTTGCTCCTTTCTTTTGAAAAAGATATAGTCGCTCCGTATCATAAATAACCCCCATACAAAAATCATTTTCAGATTCTTTTAGAGCAGGTTTTAATTGTTGATTATACACACCTTCGATGTCCTTAGAATTTTCCTTTTTAAATTCAATAACGCCCAACAAATGTTTCCTTAACCAATCTAAAGATTCTTGGGTCTTCTTAGTATGCCACTCAGTATAGTATTCAAACCAAGTGGAATCATCAAATACAGCCGCATCGAATTTTATTGGGGCGGAATTCTTATTCCCTTTCGGAAAATGTACTTCCACTCCTAAAAAATCTTTTGGATAAAGGCCAGAATTAATTATCGAGTGGATGAACTGCCATTTGAAGAATTCCTCATTTGGTTCATTTTTTACACCCTTTATTTTATACGTTTTTCCAACAGTTAAGTGCACTGGTATATTTGCAGTATATGAATCTAAATTTTTGTATTCAGAGTCAAATTTGTTTTTTGTCTCAACAAAATTTGCTGGGTGTTTAATCATGTATTGAATCGTATCATTTTTAACCCCCTGATGTCCATCAATATTATCGAGTCAAGTGTATAAATGTTAATATGCCACATTATGTTAATTTAAACCTCTAGCATATACCTAGAGGTTTTGTATATTTCCTCAATTAAAAACCACCAATTCCCTAACTACATAAAGCAGAGCCAAGTTCTGGAGAATCAGGAGTGGAATACCTATTTGGAAGTACCATTTGCGAGTCTTGTGGCGGAGGGTCAGCATACCTAGATAGACGCCGGCTGCGCCTGCGGCCGCAGCCATGAAGAAAATCAGCCCTTCGGGAATACGGTCTTGCGAGGTCACACTCCCCCGTCTTGAGATACGCTTGTCGTAGGCCATGAAGAAAAAAGCCATGAGGTTGATGGCGACGAAGACGCCAATGAGTATTTGTTCTAGAGTCATGACAATACGGTAACACATAAGAGGTCTCATTTATTAAGTATTTGCTACTTGTATTGACATTCTAAAAATTTAAGGCATTATATTTTTTGGTTTTCCTGTTCAACTCAAACTCACGAGGTACCCCATGGCTACTGACGGACCTACCCCACCCGATTGCAATCCCGACATTTTCAAGCACGGCACCGGCGTCTGCGTTGTCGATGGCAGCTCCAACGCTGTCGAGCGCTGGGTGCAAGCCATCGCCCAAAAGGCCGGGGCACAAGTGGACTGGCACTACAGCGGCGGGCGTGCGAGCGTCCTTCATCTTGGCGATGACGCTAGCCGCGAGCGCGTTCTCGTGGCCATGATGCAACTTTTGCCTGAACTGGAAGGTACGGTTTTGGACATCCTCGGCCCTGTCCTGTTCCGTAACGGGGTCGATGAAGTTCCTGAAGGAGCAATTGTGGCCGATCCCGACTTCGGCCCCATCTGACCACCACGGCGCAGCACCAAGCCCCCACGAAAAAAGCCCCCCGGCTCGCACGTGGGGCTTTTTCATTTGGTATACCTCTCAATCAAATTTGACAGGAGGGACTTTTTGTAGTTTTCTAGGCGCAGATATATTCCCCGTCATGAGGGCCTCATGACAAAGTACATTAAGGAACTTATAGATGACGACCGCAATCCAAGAAATCATTGCCGTGTCAGCGACGGAGCATGCCGCGTTCGGTTGCCCGTATTGTGGCTACCGTTCTGGCTACAGTCACATGTCCTGCCAAGGTACCTCCTCTCGGACTTGTGGAGACTGCGGCAAGTGCTGCGCGGTGTTGGCTGAAGGTGTGACCGAATCCGCCATCGGCTTTGGCAATGCCAGCTACCATCCCAGACTGCAAGATCACCCCAGACGAGGCACCCCGAGCCATGGTCGTGAAGACAAGCAACCAGCCGGTGGCGGTGAGTTTTTTCGCTCACGTGGTGTCGGCCTCGAGACCACTCCTGGCTGCTTCGTCTGCGGCGGGAAATCTGGGCTCTTCAACAACATCGCCGCCTTTGTGCAAACGAAGGCGGCTGGTGAACGAGCGGTGACCATGTTCCTGACGGGAGCGAAGCTCGACTACCGCGACTTTGAACCGGACCGAATCCAGGTCAAAGTAGGAGCCTGTGATGCACATCTCTCCAACCTGTATCAACTAGACCATCTGGTCGAAGACGGAATCCTCACCAATGCCAAGGTCAGGTCAGCTCAGGAATTCAAGAAGATCTGACCGAACCTCAACAGCACCAAGCCCCACGAAAAAGTCCCCGGACTTCACACTCGTGGGGCTTTTTCATTTTATTCTCTCGCCACTTATTTTTGCTATACTTTTGTAATGTCAGAATCATTTGGACAACCCAAACTAACCTGGGAAATACTTCAATCACAGGTAGAGGCGTTTTCTCGAAAGTTAACTAGCGCCCTTGAAGAACTGGATATCTTAGAAGAATGTAAAGGTCTGCAGATTGATCACATCTGTGTACGACTAAAGAACAACAATGATGTAGCTGAGTTAAAGAATGAACTATCTGGATTTGGGCAAATTATTTCATCGGTTGAAGTAAACGGTCGCGAGATTTCAATTCTCCAGCTAAGTCAGCCGTTACAGCTCGGCTTCTGGCAGACATCTGGAGTGGAGCTCCCTTACCCTAAACAAAATCATGATTACCCAGATGGTTGGGAGCATATTGAGTTTGTACTTAATGATACAGAAAATACCATGGATGGAGTGCGCAATGCCTTTCAAGAAAAGTTTAAGCTAGACCATGATCTGCTCAAGAGTAAGTACAGTTATTCTGAAGACGAACCACACGCTGAGGGAGACCAGCTACCGAACCCAACAATTGGACTAAAAGTAAATGGTGTCGGAATAAAATTCCACGCCAGACCAATTCAAGAAGTGGTTGGGTTTCAAGTCTAGATTAATACTCATTAGTGAAAACCCCCAGGCAAAGCCTGGGGGTTTAATTGTTATTGTGGATTCACCTCGAGCGTTCCAATCGCGGTTGAAGTGCTAGTAGAATTCTCCCGTCTGTCTTCATAGATGAAGTGACCATTTTGGTCTTCGATGTAGAGAGCACCGTTCTCCCACTCCATTTCAAAACTTGATTCATCGAAGCGTCCCTCAATTGGACCTACCTGTTGCACCACCTGCTCTACCTGAAGTGCAATGGTGGTCGCTGCTAATACACCGGCCACTATCCAGAGTACGCCTAGGGTAACGGTCTTTTGGACCGTGAAGTAGTTCCGCTTGGCCAAGAGACTGACCCCTACTACAATCGCCACAATAAGCGGAATGGCGATGGTGATAAATAGGGACACTAAGGCCGTAATACCTAGAGCACTGCCCTGTAAGGTCTCAAACACCTGCTGTACCTCCGCTCCGAACATGACTTTCTCTGATAAGAGAATCACACTGTACGCCGCCACTAGTCCAGCCGTACCAAAAGCACCAGCTAGAATTACACCAATCCCTACCACGTACCTAAGTACTGAAATAATAAAGGTTAAAACCGAACCGAGGATTTGAAACAACTTATCCAAGAAGCCACGGAGTGTGTACCACACTCCTTTGGTTTTTGAGTAATCAAACTGCTCGATATCATCTAAGTTTTTTTTTACACGTTCTGATATATCCCGCAGAGTCACTCGTTCGCCACGCATGGCGTACTTATCGGCTGTAGTCTGTGCTACCGGTACCACCAGCCAGAGGATGATGTAGGCCAAGAGACCAAGCCCATTAAAGAAGATAGAGATAACAAAGATAAGTCGCACAATCACCGGATCAATATCAAAGTAATTAGCGATACCAGAAGCAATACCTGCCACGATAGCATTATCGGGGTCACGGTAGAGGCGCTTCTTTGGTTCGGCTGCTGACTCCTTTGGTGCGGCGGTTTGTTGTGGAGCACTATCGACTTCTTCGCCCTCGCCAAACTCAACCGGACTACCCATCTCGCCAATCACAGCCTCAACATCAAGAACGGTCACAGCCATTTTTTCACTTCGCTTGCGAGCGATAAACTTCTCCGCAATCGCAATCTCAACGTCGTCGATAATTTCCTTGGTATCGTCGCCATTCTTTAGATTACTTTTAATCTGTTCTAGATAAGAAGCCAGAGCGCCATAGGCGTCTTCGTCTATCGCAAAGACGATACTACCGAGTGTGATGTTAATTACTTTTTTCATAATGATTGATTAGTGTGTTTACTGAAGAGTCGAGTGACCTCCATGATGTTTCTAGTTGTTCTAAAACTTCTTTCCCTTCGAGCGTGATGGTGTACATCTTGCGTGGTGGACCACTAGGGCTTTCCAGCCACTCGTACCCGACCAGACCAGAACGCTTCAGCCTGGATAGGAGTGGGTAGAGAGTACCTTCTACTACTAGCAGGTTAGCGTTCTTGAGCTGCTTGAGAATGTCCGGCGCGTAGGTCGGCTTGGCTCCAATTATTAAAAGGACCGGAAATTCAAGAAAACCTTTTCGCATCTGCGACTTGGCATTCTCGACGTTATATTCTTGTTTTTCTTCACTCATGCTTACACCTTAGCACACGGTACTATGCATTGCAAGGTACCTTGGTGATATCGGAGGTTTCCTGCCCTAAATTTAGCGAATTTATTGATTTTTAGTGTATTTGAGTATTTAATAGGACAGCTTCACCCGCACTACCAGGAGAACTGCCATGCGTATCGTTCATCTGATCTTTCTTCTCATCGGCGTGACCTTTGTACCGCTGGCATCTGCAGCCAACGACAAGTACTGTGCCACCCTCAGCAACATGGCCGAGCGCCTCAAATGTCACGCCCAAATCCGAGGCCTACCCGACACAGCTACGTGGCGGGATATCAACCGTCTTGATAACGAGCAAGCCAGGATGAGGGCAGCTCGCATCAGCGGCTTGCCCGAGACAGCAAGCTGGAAAGACATTAGTCGCATCTCTGACGAAATGCTTCGCCAGCAGAATGCAAAAAACCGTGGCCTTCCTGACACCGCGTCGTGGCAAGACATCGACAAGTTCGACAACGACAAAAAGCACGCCAGCAATCAAAGCTCGCAAGAGACAGCGACGCGCCCGCAAACCAACAGCGAAAACCAATGACCAACCAATACCGCCCTGAGCCCCACGAGAAAGTCCCCTGAGACTTCACAACTCGTGGGGCTTTTCTTTTTTTTAAAAGCCCAGACAAATATCTACGATTTAATAATTTTAACGTTTATGCAAGGTATAAACGTGAAAAAGAGCAAATTTTAGGCATTTTTCACGTTTATGGCTCTAAACCTCGACTTCACAATTCATGGGGTTTAATTACAAAGGGGTCCCTAGGCAACTGCCTAGGGACCCCTTTGTTTGTTTTTTGTTGATATTTAAACTTATTTTTTCAATCCATTCTTTTTCCAATCGTAAATAAGCTTTCCAACTACATACACTACTGTAACTACCGCTAGTACGACCATGCCGTTTTCTGCCATTTGACCACGAGTAGGGTTTAGAAGATTAGTTGAGTAGACAGAAATTCCTTTCACCAAGAAGTACGTGAGCAAAAGGAATGGTGGCGCTATATAAAATAACCATACACGGAATAATTTAGACGGAAGGAGCAAAAGTACAGCCAAAATGCCAGAGAGCCAGGTTGCTGAAACGTAGAGGGGGCGGTAAATACCGTCGTGATATTTATAGAAGTAAAAAATATCAGTATCAGGTCTAAACCAATTTTCGTAATTAGTGTTCATGTACGCTAGTAATGCCAATAATACCAGGAGCAATCCAAGGTTTATTAATTTATACTTTTCCAAAATAATTTTTTTCATGGTTATTGTTTATCTTCTAAAGCTTCTATCAAGTCTCGAATATCTGTTCCCTCTTCAGCTGTCAAATACCTTTTCCGTACATAATGTTTTACTAATTCTGAAGCAGACCTTAAGAATACATCTTCTAGCTTTGCATATACACGTTTTGTAGCTGCTTTGTGTGAATAGTATTCAGCTTTCTGTACTAAAATAATTAGCGCCCTTTCTCTCATTCTTGCCAATTCAGCGGCTTTGATTGCTTGCAACAAGGTATCATATGAAACTTCTTGTTCTATCAAGTCACCCTCCATTGTAGTTTCGAAGTCTACCAAACCATCGCCATCGAGGTCAGTGGTAACAGTACTATACTCACCATCAGTGTTTGAATATTCAGCCACAAGATTTGGGGTGGTTGAAGCGTTTTTTAGCTGAGTCTGTACTATTTGTATATCCGCACTGTTTAAGACTGCGGTCGTGAGAGTATAGCCACCATAATCTTCACCATACAATTTTGTTGTACGATTCGTATCTTTAGGTACAACAAAATATTTAGTGTCTCCAAATTCAAAGTACTGGCTACCAGGAATTTCTTCTTTAATTACTCTCACTCCGTCAATTATCACAATACCAGTCTCATTACCGTCTGTATCTGTAGCCAGCAACCTAACTGGTGAATCTATCATTTCCACATCATACTCGTCGGTGAATTCGGTATGACTAGTTGAAATAAATTGATTATTTTCTGTTGTTGTGGCAAGTAATATACTTGTAAACAATTCTTGAACTTGAATAGCTTCAGTAATATTATGATGTGCAAATTTACTATTGGGCAATGTTCGTTTAACCTCAGCTAGGTTTAGAAAATACTTATTCTTCTCTCCTCCATACGCTTCGGCCGAACGCTGCACTACTGTACCGTCACCATACTGGGTTAGCACTGCATACGGCTTCATTTCTGTTTCAACTACGCAAGCCAGACCAGTTAAGGCACATTTTTCTTCGGTAATTTCGCGATACTCAACAGACTTCATAGTTGGCAAACCAGTGCCTACCACTTCAACAACTTTTACTCCCGCAGGGGCCATCCAATCATCCAGTTCATTATTGTGCATTGCAAGTGCCTGATCCAACATATTGCTGTTTGCTCGTGTTGGTATAGAAACACCTTCATCTAAATCACGCTCAAGGGTGTCCTCTCCACGAATAAAGCTTACGTACTGCTCGTAGGTACTCAAAGTATCTCCATACACTGAGCGATAAGGCTCAGTAGTAGAGTTGTTGGTAAAAGTAACTATTGGTTCACTTAAATTGTCAAAATACTTAGCAGATGGTAATAACCCATACGCTCCTGGCATATTATTAATTACTTCTCTCGCTGTTTGTGCATTTATGATTATTCCGCCCAACTTATCAGTTTGGTCGTATCCATGAAGAATCGTACCAATTGCTTTTGGTGTGCCGAGCTGCGGAGAAGCGAGAAAAACTACCGTATCAATAAGATTGGTTTTATTCTGGTCGGCGAGTTCGTTCATAATTGCCTTAGCCAACAACCCGCCGTTTGAATGACCGATGATTGTTACCTTCCCAGAATATGAAGAGGAAGCCAGATATTCAATCTCATCAATAGCCAAACGAATACCCTCTGGATACTTTGTTCCATTCTCTGCTATATCTGTAACACCGTAGCGCCAGTCATAGGCAAATGGAGTCCAGTTTTCTATAACTCCTTGGAATTGGAGATTTGTTAGATACGATTGAAAACCGGCATACACATCCCCCACTCCTGCAGTTGTACTGATGGCTCCGCGTGTATAAATGTCATTTTCACTAACACCCTCTGTATTCATTCTGAGGTCTAGTACGTCCATATTAAAAAGAGCGCTAGGCGGCCACAACTGATCTTCTGAACCTGAAGACCTCTCTGTGTATAGTAAGCTCGCTTGAATCCCTGGTAAGAACAACACACTAGAAGCACCAGTTGGCTCCACCACCTCTTCAGCGATAGTGAAGGTAACAGTGCCGTAGGCGCTGTTACCAAACTGAGCGTGGGCGGTAGGGATGATGTAAGACCGTAGTTTTTGGAGCCAAGATTCTGTATTGGCAGGAGTGTTTTGTGTCGAAAAGGCTATGTTGAACACTGCGGTATAGGTACCGGGTGTGAGGGCTGTTCTCCAACCCTTGAAGCGCTCCTGACATAAATTATTGTAAGCGTCATAAGCATCCCAATCCCAGGTTTGGCTATCGGTATCGACATCTTCTCCCATTTGAAATTGGGCGTATGGTTCAGCGATGGCGGCGTCACCAAAATACTCCAGCCCTACCCTTCGGTAATCTTCCAGAGTAATTTCTCGATACTCTGAATCTACTTCCACCAGATTTCCATTCTCATGACGGAAATATACATCTCTATAAAAATCATTACGGCTGATGATTGGATAATAATATTCAACTCCCGCAGATGTTGTGTATACGGTTTCTCCTTCAGTTACCTCTTCGTTCATAATAACCACCTTTTCTTGACCAGGTGTAAGGACAGCAAACGGGTCCTCACAATCAGCAATCGGTTCACTATGATCAAAATAAATAATCTGACCACACGGCGTGGTTTGTGCTAATACGGTGGTAATAAAGCTAAAACAACTAAAGGTAATGACAGTGGCTACGAGAAAGTAGCGGGTTATATGTGTTTTCATACAAGAGTATGATACACGTCCGAGA
>Ga0209542_10013767_pt1 | contig 13871 bp, 9 predicted proteins | sample RifCSPhighO2_01_FD_184028 | JGI IMG/M metagenome (GOLD analysis project Ga0209542, IMG submission 184028) | Soil microbial communities from Rifle, Colorado - Rifle CSP2_plank highO2_0.1 (SPAdes) (version 2) | ecosystem: Environmental > Terrestrial > Deep subsurface > Rock core/Sediment ...
CCGGCGGCCGCGGACGCCACGGCGCCGATCAGGAACCCCAACGCCACGCGCCAGTTCATCGCCGTCCACAGAATGAGGGCGATCAGGACCGCCACTCCGGAAACCGTCATGTTTTGCCGACGCAGGTAGCTTTGGGAACCTTCCCGGATGGCATCGCGGATCGCGAGCATCTTTTCGTTCCCGGCCGGAAAACGCTTCAAAAAATACATCAGCCCCAGGCCGAACAGGATGGAGACGGCTGCGGAGCCCAGATAAAACCAAGTGATCATGTTCATGGATCAGCTTTTGCGACGATAAAATTGATTTTAGCCCTTTCCGGTATAAGTATCAACCACATCCTCGCCGCCGAAATCCGCGTCCGGATCCGCCGGTTGAGTGCCGGAGATGCCGCCTTCCTGCACTTCTTCCGGCCGGGCCTCCAGGCGCACGTCTATTTTCCAGCCGGTGAGCTTGGCTGCCAGCCGCACGTTCTGACCGCCCCTGCCGATCGCGAGCGACAGCTGATCCTCCGCCACGTACACCCGCGCCTCCCGGCGCGGCAGGATCTCCACGGATTTCGTTTTGGCGGGCGAGAGGGCGCTCGCGATGAATTTCTCCGGATCCTCGGACCATTCCGTGATGTCGATCTTCTCCTGGCCGAGCTCGTTATTGACCGCCATGACCCGGGTCCCGCGCTGTCCGACCAGCGCGCCCACCGGATCGACCCCTTCCGCGTTCGAAGCCACCGCCACCTTGGTCCGGCTGCCCGGCTCGCGCGCAAGCGTTTTTATCTCCACCGCCCCGTCCGCGACCTCCGGCACCTCCATCTCAAAAAGCTTGGCCACGAATTTGGGATGCGAGCGAGAAAGGATGATGCCCGGCAAGCGGGTATCCTCCTGGACCGCGAGGACCAGGAAGCGCAGGCGCTCGCCGGTGCGGTAATGCTCCCCCGGTATGGATTCGTTCGCGAACATCACTCCGGTCGCCCGGCCGAGATCCACGTAGACGTGGCCGCGTTCGAAACGCTGGACCGCGCCGCTCACGATCTGGCCTTCCTTGCCGCGCCATTCCGCGAGGATGGACTCCCGCTCCGATTCCCGCAGGCGCTGGAAGATGGCCTGCTTAGCCGCTTGCGCGGCGATGCGGCCGAAATCCTCGTGCGTTTCGAGCGGGAAGGTCAGTTCCTCTCCGAGCGTCGCATCGGCTTTGATGCTCTTGGCCTCTTCGATCAAAATATGGCGATCCGCGTTGAAGCGCGGCAGGCGGTTCTCGGTTTCCGGTTCCGGGAATTCCTCGTCCCGCCGGCGCTTGCGCGCCTCTCTTTCCTCCCGCTCCTCCGCTTCCGCTTCCTCCTGGCCCACGAAGCGAACCGTACTCGCGTCAACTACGGTCTTCACCCGCCAAAATCTCAATTCGCCGGTCTTAAGATCAAGCTTCGCGCGAATGACCTCGCCGCGCTCCCCATATTCTTTTTTGTAGGCCGCGGCGATCGAGGATTCGATGGCGTCCAGAACTTTTTCCGCAGGCAATCCCTTTTCATCCGCCACTTGTTTCACCGCCCGGGAAAGATCCTTTAGATTGAGCATTTATTTTTTAAAAAAGTCCGCTCGAAAGGCGGACTCAACGCTTTAAACGATACTCCTTGATCTTTTTTTGTCAACCCTTCAACCGGGATGAATATTGACGTAGTGCCTTATTTCACAATCTTTTAATAAATCTGTCAATCCCCTTGCCGGAATCGCGATCAGATCTATCCGCCAACCCAGATGCTCATCTATCTCTTGAGGATGTTTGGCGACAAACACCTCGCATGCACGGGAGATCTTCCTGAATTTCGAACGGCTGAAATTATCCTCCGGCGAAAGGCCTTCCGGGCCCGACTCTACGAGGGTCTTCACCTCCACGAAGACCAGAACGCCCTTGGGGTCTCGGACAATGATATCCAATTCTCCATGTCCTTCCCGATGGTTACGAAATAAGATCCGCCAGCCGTTATGCAGAAGATAGTCACAGGCGGCATCCTCCCCGGCATTCCCCAGGTCTTTGACCATAATTCCATGAAAACACATTGTTTGTCGACAAACAACGTGTTTCTGAATTTATCAGTGTTTAGCGCTAAACATCGCATCCAAGCGTTCCTCAATGTTTGGCGCTAAACATCGTTCAAAATGCCATGGGGATGTTTGTCGACAAACATTTATATTTTTGACAAACAAAAATGTTTGTCAGCACCCCTTGATTTATATAGCTTTTTGCCTATACATGGAAGAAATCGGTAAATTCGGCAATCCGGCAAAGATATCCGGCAATTGCCGGATTCATTGCCGGATTATGAAATCCTGCCGATCCCAATCCAATATTTTACGACGGTTTATTTGCTTCAGAATATTTACAGCGTTTTGCGACATATGCCTTTAAATTGACTTAGCTCACCCCAAACATTAAGCTCAATAGGGTCGTCATAACTTAAGAAAAAGATGCTTGACCAAAACAAGATAGCGGAGACCAGGAAGCGGCTCGTCGCCGAGAAGGAGCGCTTGGTCCTGGATATGAAGGAAAAATCTGCGGACTTCGGCAGCGATGTGGATGACCTGTCCGAAGAGGGCGACGAGGCGGAAGAGTTCGCGAACGAGGCCGCGGCGCACCAGGCGCTCCGGGACCGGGTCAGCGAGATAGATTCCGTCCTGCTTCGGATGGACGACGGAACTTTCGGCAAATGCGAAAAGTGCGGGATGGATATCGAGGACGAGGAATTGGATAAGATGCCCGAAAGGACCCTCTGCCGGCACTGCGGAAAAACCTAAGGAATATCATGCGCAAGAATCTCTCCAAGGTTTTCTCCGCGGAACTGGAGGGGATTCGGGCGAAATTGATCGAAGTGGAGGTCGACCTGAACGTCGGCCTTCATGCGTTCAATATCGTGGGACTCGCGGACAAGGCGCTGAACGAAGCGAAGGAGCGGGTGAATTCCGCGCTTAAGAACACCGGCGTGAAACCGCCCACCCGGGAGAATCGCAAAATCACGGTGAATCTTGCGCCCGCGGACGTGAAAAAGACGGGCTCGCAATACGATCTTGCGATCGCCCTCGGGTATCTCCTCGCGACCAAGCAAATCAAAGAATTCGAAACCGGCCGCCGGATGTTCCTGGGCGAGCTGGCATTGGACGGCAAGCTCCGTCCGGTATCCGGCGCCTTGAACATCGCCCAGCTTGCCGCGGAAAAAGGATTCGACTCCTTGTATCTGCCGGTTGAGAACGCTCCGGAGGCCGCGGCCGTCCCGGGCCTGCGGGTGGTGCCGATCGGCGATCTGGATCAGGCGATCGCGGAGCTCGAGAACCGCGCGACCGTTCCGCCTGCGATCTTCGCGGGGCTCGTTCCGGATCGCGAACAAAGCGTGGATTTCTCCGAGATCAAAGGTCAGGAAAGCGCAAAGCGGGCGCTCACGATCGCCGCGGCGGGAGGGCATAATCTGCTCATGATCGGCCCGCCGGGAGTGGGCAAAAGCATGCTGGCGCAAGCCTTGACCGGCATCTTGCCCGACCTCCAGCTCTCGGAAGCGATGGAGATCACCCGGATATACAGCGCTGCGGGCCTCTCGCCGGGCGGCCTCGTGGGCAGCCGTCCGTTCCGCTCTCCGCACCACACCGCCTCTTCCGTCTCGGTGATCGGCGGAGGTGGCATGCCCAAGCCGGGAGAGATAAGCCTCGCCCATCGGGGAGTGCTGTTCCTGGACGAACTTCCCGAATTCCAAAAGAACCTTTTGGAGGCCATGCGCCAACCGCTCGAATCCGGCGTGGTCCATGTCGCCCGCGCCCGGGGCACACTGGCCTTTCCGGCCAAATTCACGCTGATCGCCGCGATGAATCCCTGCCCTTGCGGATTCCACGGCGATCCGGAGAAGGAATGCCGGTGCTCCGCATACGAGGTCATCCGTTACCAAAAGAAGATATCCGGCCCGATGCTTGACCGCATCGACCTTCAGATCAAAGTTCCGCGGGTGAACATCCGGGAATTGCGCGGCGGTAAGAAAAAGGCCGCGGAGAGCCCGGTCATCCGGCAGAACGTGGAGCGGGCCCGCGAAGCGCAAAGAGCCAGGCTCAAAAAATACGGCCTGCAGACCAATTCCGAAATGAGCTCCAAGCAGACGGAGGAAAGTCTCGACCTCGATCCGCGTTCGGAGGACTTCCTCTCGACCCTGGACCGTTCCCGGCTGTCCCCCCGCGGGTTCTTCCGCCTCTTAAAGACCGCCCGGACCATTGCCGATCTGGAGCGATCGGAGAAAGTGGAACCTGAACATTTGGCGGAGGCCTGGAGCTATCGCCTGCGAGAGGAGGTGTGAAAAACGCAAAGGTCCCGCGCGGGCGGGACCTCGCAACCGCCTCTCTTCGCTCTAGCCTCCCTGTTTCTTGCGCTCTTCCTCGCGGCGCCGGCGCTCCTCCTCGGTCTCGTTCTGGGCTTTCATCTTCATCTCTTCCATATTGTTGTTTTTGTTCTTTTATGCCGGGGGCCGGGAATTTCGACCTTTTTGGGAAGTCTTGCCTGCCTCGCCCCCGCTCTAAAGAAACGCATTGGGATTCCAAATGTTGCAGAGTCCGCATACGCAAAAAAAGCCGACGGGTTTCACCGGCCTTAACGGATCTTGCCGTGCCTAGTATTTCGCGAAAGGATTCTGGGCGCCGCTCACCTCGAAGTGAACATGGCAGCCGGTGGCTTCGCCGGTGCGGCCCATGGTTCCGATGACCTCTCCCTGCGCAACGTAATCTCCAATCCCGACCGTCTTGCCGTCGAGATGCGCATAGCGGCTCTTGGTCCCGTTGGGATGTTCGATTGCCAGGCAGGTCCCGTATCCGCTGTTCCAGCCGGCTTCGCCGCTGCAGGAACCGTCCGGAACTATCAGGCCCTCCGCGGCGGCTTCGATCTCCGTTCCGCAGGAATTCGCGATATCCACCGCATTGCGGCTGTGCAGCTTGCCCCAGTTGAATCCTTCCGCAGGCTTAATGAAATAAGTTCCGAGATCCGGCAGGGAGGGGACGCTCGTAGGAGCGTCCCGGTAGGCGGCGGCCGCGCCGGGAATGAGCAGGCTCATGCCGGGGGTCAAGGCGGCGAGATCCACCGCGCGGTTGAAATCCCGCAGCTGAGCGGAGGTCAGCTTGAACCGGCGGGATATGCTCTCGGCGGTCTCGCCTTCTCCGACCCGATGCAGAACGCCCGAAACCGGAAGAACCGTGAGCTCCTGCCCGACCCGGAGCGCCCGGCTTCTTACCTCCGGATTGGCGGTTATGAGCGTTTCGATGGAAACCCCGAGCTTGGCCGAAATGGAGGTCAATGTCTCGCCCTTGTCTACCTTATATATAGTAGCCACAGACCTGGGGCTGCCGGCCCCCAGTGAAACGCCGGAAAACAAGGCGGCCGGGATGGAATCCGCCTCTATCGGAGACGACGGCAAAGAGGCCAGGCCTTCTCCTTCCAATTCCGGAACATTCCTCAAAAATCCTGCGGCTTCGTTCGCAAACAGATCATCGGGTTCGGTCGCATCGGCGGGGCCGCCCCAAACCCCGGCGGAACCCCGGGAACCATAGCTCCCGGACCAGGAACCAAGCAAAATAAGCGCGGCAAGGAAAAAAAGGGCCATTCCCAATGGCTTCTTCCTGCTATATAGTTGGGCTGCGGTAGTACTGATGCAAATATCCTACCAAAATAACGGCTCCGAACTCAATCCAAGACGGCGGGCGGCCTGAAAAACGAAAATGAACAGCGACCCCAAAAAACCCCTCTTCCAGGCGGCGCGGGCGAAAAAAGAGACCGGCGGCAAGGACTCGGAAGGGCTGAATCCCCGCCAAAAACAGGCGGCGGAGGCGCCGGACCGGCCTTTGCTCATCGTGGCCGGCGCGGGAACCGGCAAAACACGGACCTTGGTCAGCCGCCTGCGCCACTTGATCCGGAAGGGCGTGCCTCCGGAGCGCATTTTGGCGCTAACCTTCACCAATAAAGCCGCCCGGGAGATGGAGGACCGGCTCTCCGACGTTCTTCGCTCCAGGTACAAGGGGCCTTATTTGGGCACGTTCCATTCCTTGGGTGCCCGCATCCTCCGGGCGGAGTGCGCCGCCTTCGGCAGGAACCGGAAATTCGTCATTTTCGACGACTCGGACTCCCTGCAGGTCATGAAAAAGCTGCTTAAGGCGCAAAAAACCAAACCGGAAGAGGGGGCGTCCTGGTTCCTGGGCCGGATATCCGCGATCAAGAACTCCATCCTAGCCCGGGACGACCTCGCGGCGGGTTCGCCTTCCGAACGTCTGGTTCCGAAGCTCGAAGCGGAATACGAGCAGGCGCTCCGGGACAACAATGCGTTCGATTTCGACGATCTGATCCAGAAACCGGTGGCGCTGTGGAGCACCCGGCCGGAAAAGCTCGCGAAGTACAGGAAAATGTTCTCCCACATCCTGGTCGATGAATATCAGGACCTGAACAACAAGCAATACGAGTTCGTCCGGTTCCTGTCCGGAGAATCCCGGCGGATCTCGGTGGTGGGCGACGATCAGCAGACCATCTACAGCTGGCGGGGATCTAATTTCGAGATCTTCCTGAATTTCGAGACGGACTGGCCGGAAGCGTCGGTGGTGGTGCTGGACCAGAATTACCGCTCCTCCGGGAACATCATCCAGGCGGCCGCGGCGGTCATCCGCAACAACCGCAAACAGAAGCCCAAGGAGCTCTGGACCGAAAATCCGGAAGGGGAGCCGGTGCGCCTCCGGGAGTTCGGCGACGAAGACGAAGAAGCGGCGCAGGTCGCGGAAGACCTCCGCCGGAACCTCGCGGACGATCCCCGGAGCGCGAACGCGGTACTTTACCGGGTGAACGCGCAATCCCGGGCGATCGAGCAGGCGCTCATCGAACGCGGCGTTCCCTATCGCGTGTTCGGCGGCCTCAAATTCTATGAGCGGCGGGAGATACGGGACGTGGTCGCGGGACTGCGATTCGCATTGAATCCGCAGGACGAAGTGAGCCGGTCCCGGCTCGCGCGCACCTTTAACCGCGCTAAATTTTCGGAGTTCGCGGAAGCATCCCGGAATCCTCCGGATGCTTCGCCGGTCGCTTTGATCCACATGTTCCTGCGGGTGTTCGATTATATGACCTATCTGGTCAAGAACTTTCCGAACGCGGCGGAGCGGCGGGAGAACGTCGCGGAACTCATCCATTTCGCGGGCCAATTCCGGGAATTGCCGGAGCTTCTGGAACGCATCGCGCTTCTGCAGGCCACGGACGAACTGAAGCGGGGAGAGGAGAGCTCCCGGCCGGTGGAGCTTATGACCATCCACCTCGCCAAGGGCCTAGAATTCGACCGGGTGTATCTCCTGGGCGCCGTGGAGGGCATCCTGCCCCACGCACGATCCATGGAAAGCGAGGCGGAAGTGGAGGAGGAAAGGCGCCTGATGTACGTCGCCATGACCCGGGCGCGCCGGGAGCTCATGCTTTCCTTCTATGATTTGCCTTCACGCTTCCTGTCGGAGATCCCCTCGGAACTGCTTCGCTTCGAAAGCGCGAAGGACGGCGAGACGGAATTCTCGGACGGCGAGGAAAGATACATCACCCTGGATTAAAACCTATCAATTCGTCGGCGCGCTGGTTCCCGCGCTGATCACGACGGGAAAAAGAACGGGGCAGTAAGGAGGCGCGTTACAGGGCGCGGGAACCGTGGCCACTCCCAGGACAAGCGAGCCGATCCGCGGCGATCGGAAGGGAAAGAAAAGCGGCGAGGCCAGAAAGGGTATCGTAAGATAGAACATTCCTCCCTTGGGCGGACCCACCGCGACCGCGAGACCGAACGGAGGGCAGAAGCAACCCATGGTGGCGGTGACCGGCCCGCCGAACGGGATATATGCCGCCCGGGCCATCCCTCCCAGGCCCAGGCGCTCGGCAAGCATAACCCATCCCGGCTCCGGGCCGGAGGCGGGTCCCATGGCTTGGAGCGAACGGTTCTCGCGCGCCGCAGTGGCTTGGAATTTTTGAAGGAAGTCCTGGAGTTCGGCCCGAGACAGGTCTCCCGCGCGGAAGGATTCGAATTTACCGATCAATTCGACGGTCAGGCGATCCACCGCGATCGCCTTGGCCTTGATCTCGGCGGCCTCGCCTTTCGCGGGCACCGCCTTGAAGAACTCTATTTGCTTCTCTAGAACGGTCCGATAGACCGCCGCGCCTTCCGCATACTGCGGCCGAGAGCTCAAAAGTCCGGCCTCCACGAGTTCCGTCGGCAAGAGCGGAATGCCCTGCTCATCCTTGGGTATCTTGGCGTATTCCTCCCCGGAAACGGAGAGTTCCCGCTGGTGATTTCCGAAGTGATCCAAAAAACCGGATGCGTCCGATATGCCGGCGGGATCTTCCTCGCCGGGTTCCAATTCCAGGACCAGATATTGCGGCTCGGAACGGGGCACGACCCGGTCCAAAATATTCTCACCCCAGGATCGGATGGAGAAATCCCCCGCCGACGGGGGATTTTCCGCCGGACGGGCCGGATCGGCCGGGGCGGGGTATGCGGGAATAAAAGCGCTCGCGGGACGAGAGCTTTCCGCCGGGGGAACCGGACCGGAAATCGCCGGCCCAGAGACGGGCGGAGACTGGGGATTGAAAACCGCCGCACCGAGAATCAAAAGCGCTAGGATGACTCCCAAAAAAGACAAAAGGGGCGGGCGCATTTCTTATGTATAATACCAATATGCCCAAGCTGGGACAACATTTTTTGCGCGATGCCGGGGCGCTCCGGCGCATCGCCTCCGCCTTGGAGATCGAAGCGGGTGATTCAATCGTGGAAATAGGTCCGGGACACGGAGAGCTTACGCGGTTCCTGCTGCCCCGGGCCAAGGAAGCGGGCGCGGAACTCGTTCTTGTCGAAAAAGACCGCCGGCTGGCGGTCTCGCTCCTGGGGTCCCTCGGTTCGGAACCGGTGCGGATCGTACACGAGGATGCGCTCCGAGCCATACCCGGGATCGCGAAAAAAGCTTCCGCCCTGAAGTTGGCCGGGAATCTGCCTTATTATTTAAGCGGCCGCTTGTTCCGGCTGCTGTACGCCCTTGAACCCCGGCCGGAACTTTCGGTTTTCACCCTCCAGAAAGAGGTCGCGGAAAGGATCGCCGCGAAGCCGCCGCGGATGAACCGGCTGGCGGCTTCCGTCCAATTCTGGGCGGAGCCGGAGATATTGGGGAACTTGCCCGCCCGCTCGTTCCTTCCGCCGCCCAAGGTGGACTCCGCGATCATCCGGCTTAGGCGGAAACGGGAAGCGGCGCCCGTTTCTCCCGAAAGATTCGATCGCATTCTTGGCCTGCTTTTCCGGCAGCCGCGGAAAACCGTTCGGAACAACATCGCTTCCGGAACGGACCGGGAAAAGGCGGAGAAGATGCTCGGGGAAGCGGGCATCTCCGGCGACCAAAGACCTCAAGATCTCGGCATGCCGGAGATCTTCGAGCTGGCCCGGGTTTATCCCACTAAAGATCAAGACGGGGCCGCAAACCCGGAGGATCGCGGCAGGTCCGCTTCGAGCGGGACTTATGGGACTTTCGCGGATGATTTATAATCAAGACAAGGGATATCGCACATGAATCCGCAGCGGCTAATCATTGTTTTCCTGACTCTCTCCGGAGCGGCGGCGTTGGCCGCCTTCTTGATATCCGGATCCGCTCCGGAGCCGTTCGCCCAAGGAACGCCGCCGCTCGCGGCCGGACTCTCGAACGCTTTCACGGAAGCCCTGCCGGCCGATCCGGTGCCGGCGGAGAGGAACGATCGGAATCTGACCGATAAGCTTGCCCGAACCTTCGCGGAGGGGCTTTTGATCAACAACCCCGAAGGTCCGCGCACGGTGGTCAAGGAAGACGTGCTCGTAGCACCGTCTCCCGAGGCATACCTGGAGCAGTTCCTGTCCACCCCGGGAACCGTGACCGCGCTCACCATCGCCCAGGCGGAAACCATCTCCCGCGGCACCGCGCCGGGATCCGTTCCGGTCCTGGAAGAAGCGAGTGAAGAGGAAAGATCGGCCTATCTCCGGAAATTCACGGAAATATTCGATGCCAACCTTTTGGTCCCCGAGATCCAAGCTCTGCTCGAAGAATCGCCCTCCCCGGAGATATTCAACTCCGTGAGCGGGGTGCTCGCCCAGTCGGCCAAGAGGCTGGACGCGCTTAAACCGCCCAAAGAATTCCTTTCCCTGCATATCGCCGCCCGGGAATCGCTGGTCCGCCTGGACGAGATAATCTCCCTTTCTCCCGAGAGTTCCGATCCTCTGAAGGCCCTGCTCTCGCTCGAAGAGAATCATCGGGCGGTCTTAGCCGCCGCGGAACGGCTCACCGCGGAATCCAAAAAACTGCCGAAAAGCATCTCCGCCCTGCCGGCCGGAAGCGGTTTTTTCCCCACCGCCCACGCGGTGGTGGTGCCCATCAACGATCCTGCCCATACCGCGGTCACCTGGGGCAAGTTGGGCAAGATGCTCGCGGACTGGGCCAAGGACTACTTCAAGGAGAAATTAAAGGACCTGGTCGTGAACCGCTTGACCCGGGCGATGGTCGGCTGGGTGAAGGGCGAGGGGCTAAGCGCGGGCCAGCCGCGGTTCGTGACCAATTGGGAGAGATTCATGGACGACGTGGTGAACCAAGCAGGGGGCAGCATCATTGAGTCGGTGGCGCCGGAGCTCTGTCAATCCTTCGGGCCGCTGGTGCGGGTGGCGGTGGAGCCGATCGGCGCCCGGGGACCCAGATTCCGGACCAGCTGTACCCTGGACCGGGTGGTCTCGAACATCCAGGATTTCTACGATGATTTCGAGAACGGGGGCTGGCTCGCCTACGGGGCGGCGTACCAGGAGCGCAACAATTATTTCGGAAGCCTGCTCGCGGTGAACGAGGAAGTGATGAGCGCGATCTCCAAGGCCAAGGAGGCCAAGCGGGACGAGACCGTGGCGGCCGGAGGATATCTGGGATCGGTGGTCTGCGTGAAGTGGGGCTGGAAAGAAGCGCCGGGAACCACCACTTCGAGCGGCCTGCCCGTCCTGCCCCAGGGGAATTTCGAATGCCTGGAGCGCAAGACCACCACTCCCGGCTCCACGGTCGGGAGCGTGGTGAACCAGGCCCTGCTTTCCAGCATGCACCGCATCGTGAACGCGGACCGCCTGACCGAGCTGATGAACGCGCTCGTGGATTCCGCGCTCTACAAACTTTTCCAGAGCAAAAAGGACGCCAAGGGCGACCAGGGACTTTTGGGCGTCGATGTGAGCACCCAATCCTTGGTGAGCTTCGACAATCCTTGCGAGGGCATGTCCAGCATGTTCTTCAGCGGTTGCGAGGAGGAGATGCGCCGGGCCTGCGAGCTCCTGCCGCCGGAACTGAAATCGGACTGCCTGCTCGCGGGCGGCGGAGGAGGAACCGGACCGGGGCCGGGCGGGACGACCAGCTCCACCATCACCATGATGGCGCCGAATCCCGGCTGGACCGGAGCCATGACCATGATCCTCGGCGAGAATTTCACGGATGCGACGGTCAATCTGACCAGCGCGGAGGGCCAGGTGATTGTTCTTGAGGGCGGCGGACCTTTCCGGGAGGGCACCGAGATCTGGGTCCGAATGCCCAGGGACATTCCGGTCGGCCAGTACGCGGTGCGCATCGGAGATCCGCCTTCCTCCAATATCGCTTATCTGCAGATCCGCGCGCGAATGCAGGAAGAAAAACTCCTGGTGGAAGCCACTCCCGGCTGGAACGGGGGCCTGGCCCATAATCCCGGGGATGACCAGTGGCTCATAGCCAGCCAGGGGATAAGCGGGGGCAGCGACGAGATCCAGACCTGGGGAACATTCGTCCGCCGGAACGCGGCGGGGGACTACGAAGGTTCGTCCATTTTCATGCTTAACCCGACCGGCCTTTTCCAGGGCGCGCCGCGGGTGGCTTTCGGTCCGAATGCCGGAAAATATCTGGTCGTCTGGGCGCAGGAATTCGATGCGGTGGGCGCCACCAACGAGATCCACGGACGGCTGGTTTCTCCCGACGGCGCAATGGGGCCTTTGCTCAACATCACCCAGGGCCTGTCGGGAATGGGACGCTTGGTCTCCGGCCAAAGCTTGACCTACGATTCCGTGAACAAAAAATTCGTGCTGGCCTGGGAACATCGTTCCGGAGGGATATTCAGCTATCTGCGGACCATCGACGCCGAAACGGGCGCCTTGGGACCGGTGGTGCGAGTGGCCGACAACAGTCTGATCTTTTTCCAGGGCGAGCCGGTCGTGGCGGTAAACGAGAAAGAGAACGAATATTGCGTGGCCTACACCGTGAACCGGAACGAGAACATAAGCTCTATCGCCTTGCGGCGAGTGGATGCGTCGACCCTGGACGTGGGTCCGGAAGGCATTCTCACCACGGACGCGTTGGGTCAGCCGAAATTGGCTTTCGGTTCGAAGGATGAGCGCTACCTCGCGGCTTGGACCTCGGGCAAGCAAAACCTGGTCGGGGCGATGGATGCGACATTCCTCGGGGGCTGCGACGCCGCGGACAAGGAGGACCCCTTCATCCTCGAACCGGGCTGGGGGGTGATGGCGTACAACCCCGTCTCCGACAGCTTCGGTCTGACATCCATGGCCCAAGACAACATCTTCAATTATTTCCTCGCGCTCGACTCCTCCGGCCGCAAGATCCCGAACACGGAGCAGACCGTGTTCGTGGACGCCGAACACGGGAATTACGTCCCGAACCTGGCGCCGAACCTTAAGAACGGCACCTTCGGCGTGGTCTCCAGCAAGGATTACGCCACCTACCGGCTGGCCCCGGACATGGGCGGGAACTCGTTAAAGACGCGGTAAAATGAGATAATTCATGAGCATGCCCGGAACGCGGAATGAAAATCCGAACGCTTCCGCCCTGATCAAGGGATTTTTGGCCATCGCCGCCGTGGCCGCCGTGGCGGTTTGGTTCTCTATGGGCTCCGAAGAAAAACCCGCACCGGGGATCGCGGATGAACCGCTTCCGGCCGGTTCCGCTTTCACCGAAGCCCTGCCTTCCATAGATCCCTCCGGCAGCGAGAATCTGACCGACAATCTGGCCCGGACCATCATGGAGGGGATGCTCGTGAACAACCCCGATGGCCCCTGGGTGGACGGCGAAGAATTCGTGCTCACCGTGCCGGAAGCGGACATATATATGGAAAGGTTCCTGGAAAAACCGGGGACCTATGCCGCAGGCATATCGAACGAGATCCAGATACTTCCCAATACGCTCAAGCCGGACAATGTCCGGACCTTGTCGCGCGCGACCCGCGAGCAAAAGGAAGAATACCTGTCCCAGGTGCTTACCATCCTGCGGGGGGAAGTTCCGGAAGAACAGATCCGTGGGCTCATCTCCGGACCGGCTTCCCCGGAGGCCTTGAGCGCGCTCGAGACCACCTTCAGCGCGTCGCTCAAAAGACTGGACGAGCTTGCGGTGCCCAGGGATCTGGTCGATTTCCATCTGGCCGCGCGGGAATCGGTGCTTAGAACGAAATTCCTGCTCGGCTTGCCCTCGGAAAGCGACGATCCGTTGAAGATAATGCTCGCAGCGGAGCAGAACTCGGTGGCGGCAACGCGCGCCATGACCGAACTTGCCGCGGAAGCCGCCAAGATACCCGATCTCCTCGGCCAGACCCCGGCGTCGGAACGCTTCTCTCTCGGCATCCCCGTAGCGCACGCCCTGGCCCTGCCCCTTTTCGTGCCGGTGACCGACATTCCGAACACCACCGGGACCTGGACCACGCTCGGCAAAATGATAGTGGACTGGGCCAAGGACTACTTCAAGGAGAAATTAAAGGACCTGGTCGTGAACCGCTTGACCCGGGCGATGGTCGGCTGGGTGAAGGGCGAGGGGCTAAGCGCGGGCCAGCCGCGGTTCGTGACCAAT